>OLQR01000846.1_pt1 | contig 20754 bp, 17 predicted proteins | sample 1671881 | NCBI WGS metagenome assembly OLQR01 (sample SAMEA3136623, study PRJEB25190) | human gut metagenome | biome: human gut; feature: human-associated habitat; material: faeces | place: Austria | collected 2013 | reverse complement strand
TGCCATAATTTTATCATTCCTCCTAAAATCAGCGTTACTGTTCACGAAGTCGGAGCCGGAGATGGAGAAAAACGGGACGTTGGCTTCGCCGGCCACAGCCTTGGCCAGCAGCGTCTTGCCGGTGCCCGGAGGGCCGACCAGCAGCGCGCCCTTGGGGAGCTTCGCGCCGATCTCCGTGTACTTCTGGGGGTTGTGGAGAAAGTCGATGATCTCCTCCAGCGACTCCTTGGCCTCGTCCTGACCGGCGACATCGGCAAAGGTCTTGCCGGTCTCGGTCTCGGCGTAAATCTTGGCGTTGGATTTGCCGAAGCTCATCATGTTGCCGCCCATGTTCTTCATCATCTTTTTCTGCAGCCACTGACCGACCGCGATAATGAGCACAATCGGCACAACGTAGCTGATGAGCATGCTCAGCAGGGGAGAGGTCTGGGTCGGGATCTCAGCGGCAAACTTAACATTGGCCCCCAGCAGACGGCCGACCAGCTCGTCATCCGGGAAGATGCCGGTCTTGTAGAGTGCGTCCTTGCCCTTGTCGTTCTTGGCCTCAAAGGTGATCTCCTGGTTCTGCTTGTCATAAGCGATGGTCTCGACCTGACCCTTGTCCACCATGGAGATGAATTCGTCGTAGCCGACCTCGGTCACCTGCCGCTGCAGCAAGCTCGGAAACAGCAGCCAGTTGAGCATCATAAGCACGAGCAGCATGATAGCATAATAGAAAATCAGCGGTTTTTTGGGATTTTTCGCCCTTTTGGGGTTGTCATTCATGTGAGTTTCGTCCTTTCGAGTAAATCGTTGAGGTTTCGCTGCATTTTCTGCATCACACTGCATAGGGTCTGCATTTCCTGCTCGGAGATACCCTGCTGCAGTGTCAGCGCAAAGGTTTCACAGCGGTGATGGAGTGCTTTGGCAGCAGCGTGTCCTTCATCAGACAGGTGCAGGTGCACCAGACGGCGGTCATTCTCGTCGCGCACGCAGTAGAGCAGACCGCGCCTCTGCAGTCCGTCTACGCTGCGCGTTACCAGCGGCTTGGAAACGTTCCACGCCTGTGCAATGACAGTTGCGGTGTCCTGCTCGGGCGCGTTGCGGTACAGAAACAGCAGCACGAACATCTCATTTGGCGTAAAGCCGCAGCTTTCGGTCAGCTCACGAAAGCAGCTGCGGTACAGCTGACCCGCGTGGAACGCATCGGCGGCAAAATCGTTGGGAGAGCCGGACATGCGGTGTCCTCCTTTCGGCAAACGGTTTACTTGTAAACTATAATAGACCGAAAGCGGGCGAACGTCAATCGCTCAAATGTGAACATTCTGAAAATTCAGATATTCGCAATTCTCCATCCGAAACAAAAAAGACGCCGAGAAATTCTCAGCGTCTTTCTGCAGTTTACTTCATGGTACCGCGGGTGCCCCAGTTGGAGAACTCGGTGTACGTCAGGTAAATGCTGTCATCGTGCAGACCGGTGTGCAGCTCGACAGCATCAAACAGTGCCTCGGTCAGCGCCTTCTTGTTCTCAAACTCGGTCGAACCGTAGCAGCGAACATCAACGTACGCCAGCTTGCGCTTCTCGCCTGCAAAGTACATGGTGTGGTTGTCGGAGATGTCAACCATCAGAGCAGTCTCGGTCTTGCCCGGAATCAGGGAAATCTTCTGGCCGATGGTCTTCTTCAGCTCGTCCTTCTGCTCGTCGGACAGGGCCTTGGAAGTGGTAACAGCAATATACGGCATGGGTATATCCTTCTTTCTTTGGGATTGGGCAGTACTGATTGCCCGTGGTTTATTTTATTGTAGCACATCGACCGCTGTTTGCAATATCGTAATCCTGCATAATTTGCAGTTGGGAAAGGCATTTTAAAATCAGCAGTTTTTGACAGTGTATTTTTAAATGAACTGTGAACTTTATCAAAAACAGGTGCACAATAAGTGGATTTGTGGTATAGTATTAACAGTGAAGAAGTACAGTCCATGATCGGGTGTTGCATATGAATATCAAGTGTACGCAAAATATTTACAAAAGTGCCAATGGTGTTTCCAATGTCACCTATTATATTCTTGTTCCCGAAGGAGTAGAGGTGCGCGGTATCGTACAGCTGTCTCACGGCATGTGCGAGTATTTTTCACGCTATACCGCATTTGCGAAGTATCTCTGCGGACTGGGCTTTATTGTCTGCGGAAACGATCATATCGGACACGGCGCATCGGTCTCACGCACGGCGGATCTCGGTTTTTTTGCCGCCCGCGACGGTTGGAAGTATCTTGTTGAGGATGTCAAGCACCTGACCGACCTGATGCAGCGCCGCTATCCCGACCTGCCGTATTTCCTGCTCGGGCACTCGATGGGTTCGCTGATTGCACGGCTGTACCTGCTCGATTACGGAGAGAAGCTGTCCGGCTGCATTCTTATCGGAACAGTCGGCCCGATCGCTGCCTCCGGCAGCATCGTACATCTTGCGGATTCGGTAGCGCGCTCGCGCGGCATCACCTATCGCAGCGGACTGTTGTCCAATCTGGTGTTCAAGGGCTTCAACAGGAAAATCAAGCAGCCGAAAACCGTGTTTGACTGGCTCAGCCGCGATGAGGCGGTCGTGTCGCTCTATCAGTCGGATGAAAAGTGCAATTTCGTGTTTACCGCGACCGGATTCCGTGACCTGTTTACGCTCATCACCAAGGCGAACAATCCGGTGACCTTCCGGAAAACACCGAAGGACCTGCCGCTGCTGTTCATCTCGGGTGATAAGGACCCGGTCGGGCGGTACGGTGAGGGTGTGCGCCGTACGGTCAATCTGTACCGCGGCAACGGTGTGAAGAATATCGAGGTCATCTTTTATAAGGATGCGCGCCACGAGGTGCTCAACGAGCTTGACAGACTTGAAACCTTCGGAGATATTTCCCGTTGGCTGGAGACACACCTTGCCGCAAGAGCTGCAAGGCAGGCTGTCGAGCAGGAGCCGGAAACGGCAGCGGAATAAAAATAAAACCTCTCTCAAAACGCTTGAGAGAGGTTTTTTGTGCTTTTTAGGCGCGGGAAACCGCCTTGCTATGCTGTCTGCCCTTGAAATACCGTGCATTGAGCACTGCCGAGACAGCGAGCAGCACGCCTGCGATCAGCAGGGTAGCAAAACCCCAGCGGATACCCGCGCGGTTGGCAGCGATGCCGATCGCAGCCGGAGCCATAGCCGCGCCGAAGCCGTTAAGCGTAACATAAATGCCCATGGATGCCGGATAGCGCGAGAACAAATCTCCGGCATTGGCCACCGTTGTGCCGTACATGCCGGACATGCACAGACCCAGACCGATCGTCGCAACGGTGAGAATCGGCAACGTGGTTCCGGTGACAAGCAGCACGAGGAACGCCGCCACGCCGAAGCACATAACCGTGATCATCTGCCATGGACGGAACTTCGCAGCGATCACGCTGCACGAGAAGCGGCCGATCAGCAGCGAAACCCACAGCAGGGAAGTGATGATCTGCGCAGCGTCTGCGGCGAGCACGCCGGAATCAATGTAAAAGCTGGTCAGCCAGCCCATCATGGAAGCCTCAACAGCCTCGTAGAAAAAGCAGAGCGCTGTGCACAGCCAGAACAGCTTTTCGCGGAAAAAGCCGTAATCGGTTGCGGATTTCTGCTCGGTTTTCGTGGATTTATCGTCATCCATCTTCATAAACAGACCGAAGATAAACGAAGCCGTCAGCAGCACAATGGAAATCTCGAGCGCAAGACGCCAGCCGTTGTCACCGCCCAGCTTATGGCAGGCGAGTACGGCCAGCGGCGCCACACACGCACCGAACGCATACGCCGCGTGCATCATGTTGAGCGGGGTCGCGCTGCCGTTCGCGTATTCGCTCATTACGCGGTTGTTGTAATCCGTGATAGCGCCCTTGGAAATGCCGGTCAGGAACATGGCCGCCAGCAGCCAGACCGGCGAGCCGTTGGTCAGCAGCATGACAAAGCCGACCGCGAATACATAATACAGGATGAGGTACGCGCGCTTGAGTCCCCATTTGATGGCAGCCAGACCGGACAGCAGGCCGATGCCGAGATAGCCGATCGACTGCGCGGAAAGCAGCGTACCGCCGATCTGGTAATCCAGCGCGTAGGCCGCGCGTAAATCCGGCAGCACGGAGCCGAGCATGATGGAGCTCAGTCCATGTGCGAAATAAACAAGAAACAGTTCCGCGACAACATAGCGTTTGCTGCGGCTCAGGGAAGATAAAAATGCTTTCATTGATGTGTCCCTTCAATTTGTGTGGAATATGCGGTTTTCTTTTTTTGACCGCGATTTTAGTATAATCTCCTGCGGTGCGATGTGCTACTAAATTCTTGCGATTTACATCTGCGAAAAGATAGCGTGTTTCTGCGAAAAACTGCTGAAACAGGCTGTAGTAGTGCAATCCTGTGCAGGGGTGCTGCACAGCTTTTATACAATCTTGCGATGATGGCGCAAAGAAACAGCGAACCGTTGCGGTTCGCTGTCTGCAAATTTGCTTGTTAGATGCGGCAGGCTTCAAGAAGCTCGTTCTTGCAGCTCCACAGCTTTTTGGAGAGATCCACGAAGTAGGTCTGCGGATTCTCGAAACGCTTGATCTGATCCCACAGAGTATCAACCTCACGGATGCAGTACTTGCGGATGTCCTCAACATCCGGGCTGTTGTAAACGCACTTGCCGTGCTTGAACAGCTGTACGCGCAGCGGACGAACCGTATAATCGGTAACAATACGCTGCTTCCAAGTGTAGACAGGATGGAACAGCACATACGGCAGGGAAGCATCGATCTGCTCGTCGTGTACGGTGAGCACGTCGCCAAGTGCCTTGCCGGTCTTGTTGTCGAACAGGCGGTACACCTGCTTGAAGTGCGGCGTGGTGATCTTCTCGACGTTCTCGGAAACCTTGATCTTCGGGATGATCTCGCCGTTTTCGTCCTCAACGGCAGCCAGCTTGTATACGCCGCCGAATACCGGCTCGGACTTGGAGGTGATGAGCCGCTCGCCGATGCCGAACGAGTCTACGCGGGCACCCTGCACGAGCAGGTCGCGTACCAGATACTCATCGAGCGAATTGGACGCCATGATCTGCATGTCCTCAAAGCCGGCGGCATCGAGCATTTTGCGGGCCTCGATAGAAAGGTAAGCGATATCGCCGGAATCCAGACGGATGCCGCGTGCGCGGATGCCCTTCTCCGCTTCCAGTTCCTTGGCAACGCGGATTGCGTTCGGCACACCGGACTTGAGTACATTATAAGTGTCAACCAGGAATACGCAGTTATCCGGATAAATATCCGCATAAGCCTTGAAGGCTTCGTACTCGCTGTCAAACATCTGCACCCAGGAGTGCGCCATCGTGCCGCCGGCCGGAATCTTGTAGTCACGGTCGGACAGAACGCAGGCGGTACCCTGACAGCCGCCGATGTAGGCAGCGCGGGCACCGAGGATAGCGCCGTCGTAGCCCTGTGCACGGCGGGAGCCGAACTCGAGCACAGTACGGCCTTCTGCCGCACGCGTGATGCGGTTCGCCTTGGTGGCGATCAGGGTCTGGTGGTTGATGGTCAGCAGGATCATGGTTTCGACAAACTGTGCCTGGATCATCGGACCGGCCACCGTTACGAGAGGCTCGCCAGGAAATACCGGCGTACCCTCGGGTACGGCCCATACGTCGCATTCAAACTCAAAATCGCGCAGATAATTGAGGAAGGACTCCGAGAAGCACTTGCGGCTGCGAAGATATGCAATATCCTCCTCGGAAAAATGCAGGTTGTTGAAGTATTCAATCAGCTGTTCCACGCCTGCCATGATGGCATATCCGCCGCCGTCCGGTACACGGCGGAAGAACATATCGAAGTATGCGCGGCGGTTGCCGATACCCTTTTCAAAGTATCCGTTCGCCATCGTAAACTCGTAAAAGTCAGTGAGCATGGTTAAATTTCTTTCGGTCATTGCGAAAAACGCCCCTTTGCGCACCATTTTTTGTGCGCTTTTATTCATTCCGTGCAATCTGTCTTGACACAGTGCATTTATAATATAATAGTACGTTTTTACAGAAAGTGCAAGCATTATTTATCAAATCTAAATTCATAGTATGCATAAATATACAATTGAGAAAATAATTATAAATTTTGCTTGCCAAATGAGTATGGCGGTAGTATAATAAAAACATCGAAAAAAACGCAGAATGCGAGGTCGAAAAACATGGAAAAGAAATATAACAAAGTTGTTCTGGCATATTCCGGCGGTCTGGATACTTCGGTACTCATCCCGTGGCTGAAGGAGCATTATGGCTGCGAAGTCATCGCGGTTTCCGGCAATGTCGGTCAGGGCACCGAGCTGGACGGTCTGGAGGAGAAGGCGCTCAAGACTGGCGCGTCCAAGCTGTACATCGAGGATCTGACCAAGGACTTCGTTGATGACTACATCATCCCGACCATGAAGGCGGGCGCAACCTACGAGCAGTACCTGCTGGGTACCTCGTTCGCTCGTCCGATCATCGCAAAGCGTATTGTTGATATCGCACTGAAGGAAGGTGCTGACGCAATCTGCCACGGCTGTACCGGCAAGGGCAACGATCAGGTTCGTTTCGAGCTGGCTATTCACGCATTTGCACCGCAGATGGATATTATCGCTCCGTGGCGTTTCTGGGAGCTGAACAGCCGTGAGAAGGAGATCGAGTATGCGGAAGCACACAACATTCCGCTGAAGATCAACAAGGAGACCAACTACTCCAAGGATAAGAACCTGTGGCACCTCAGCCATGAGGGTCTGGACCTCGAGCTGCCGTCCAACGAAGCACCGATCAACAAGCCGGGTTTCCTCGAGCTGGGTGTTTCTCCGGAAATGGCTCCGGACAAGCCGACCTATGTTACTATCCACTTCGAGAAGGGCGTTCCGACCGCAGTTGACGGCGAGAAGCTCGAGTCCGTTGCCCTGATCGAGAAGCTGAACAAGCTGGGCGGCGAGAACGGCATCGGTATTGTTGATATCGTTGAGAACCGTCTGGTCGGCATGAAGAGCCGCGGTGTTTATGAGACTCCGGGCGGTGCGATCCTGTATGCAGCACATGCAAAGCTGGAGGAGATCACCCTCGACAAGGAAACCTCGCACTACAAGAATCAGGTTGCTCTCAAGTTCGGCGAGCTGGTTTACAATGGCCAGTGGTACACGCCGCTTCGCAAGGCGCTCTCTGCATTTGTTGACTCCACCCAGGAAACCGTTACCGGCGATGTTAAGCTGAAGCTGTACAAGGGCAACATCATCCCGGCTTCCGTAACCTCTCCGTACAGCCTGTACTCCGAGGATATGGCAACCTTCAACGAGGATGACTGCTACGATCAGGCAGATTCCGCAGGCTTCATCAACCTGTTCGGCCTGCCGCTCAAGGTTCGTGCCCTGAACGATCAGATCCTGTACAAGAAGACCGGTGAGCATTTCCCGTCTGTTGAAAAGTAAGTAAAAGAAATCGTAGGGCGGCACGCCCGTTGTGTGCCGCCCTATGAGTGTTTTGTGAGGTAACATAAATATGGCAAAATTATGGGCAGGACGTTTCCAGAAGGAAACCGATCTGGTGGTAAACGATTTCAACTCTTCCATCCTGTTTGACTGCCGTTTATATAAGGAAGATATCACCGGCTCTATCGCGCATGCTACCATGCTGGGCAAGCAGGGCATCATCGAGGAGCATGAGGCCGAAAAGATCGTCGAAGGTCTGAAGGGCATCCTCAAGGATATCGAGGACGGCAAGGTTGAGTTCTCGCTCGATTACGAGGACATCCACATGAACGTCGAGCAGCTGCTGACCGAGCGCATCGGTGATACCGGCAAGCGTCTGCACACCGGCCGTTCGAGAAACGATCAGGTTGCACTCGATATGCGTCTGTACGTCAAGAAGGAGATCAAGGAGATCATCAAGCTGATCCTTGGCTTTATGAAGGCGCTGACGGCAAAGAGCCGCGAGAATCTCGATGCGGTTATGCCGGGCTACACTCATCTGCAGCGCGCACAGCCGACGACCTTTGCACATTATATGATGGCGTATGCCAACATGCTCAAGCGCGACGTATCCCGCCTGCAGGACTGCTACGAGCGCATGGACGAAATGCCGCTCGGCTCGGGCGCACTGGCTTCGACCACTTATCCTATCGACCGTGATTTCGTTCGTGAGCAGCTTGGCTTTGCCCGCCTGACCGACAACTCGCTCGACGGCGTATCCGACCGTGACTACTGCGTGGAGCTGCTCTCCGCGCTGTCCATCCTGATGATGCACCTGTCCCGTCTGTCCGAGGAAATTATTTCGTGGTGCTCCTGGGAGTTCAAGTTCGTTGAGCTGGACGATGCGTACTCCACCGGCTCGTCCATCATGCCGCAGAAGAAGAACCCGGACGTCTGCGAGCTCATCCGCGGCAAGACCGGCCGTGTTTACGGTGCGCTGACTACCATGCTGACCGTGCTCAAGGGTCTGCCGCTGGCGTACAACAAGGATATGCAGGAGGACAAGGAGGCTGTATTCGGTGCAATCGACACGGTAAAGCAGTGCCTTGAGGTATTCACTCCGATGTTCTCCACCATGACGCTCCGCCGCGACAATATGCGCAAGGCAGCTTCCCGCGGCTTCATCAACGCGACCGACTGCGCCGACTACCTGACCAAGAAGGGCGTTCCGTTCCGCGATGCGTACAAGACGGTCGGCCGTCTGGTCAACCAGTGCATCAAGGCCGATGAGACCCTTGAGACCATGACCATGCGTGACTTTGCAGCAATTTCCAACAAGTTCGGCGACGACGTATACGACGCACTCGACCTGCGCACTTGTGTTGCCGAGCGTAAGGTCATCGGCGGTCCGGCTCCGCAGGAGGTAACCCGCCAGATCGACAAGATCGACAAGTTCATCGCGGAGGTTGAGGACGATGAAGCCTAAAATTTACATCGACGGCAAGGAAGGCACGACCGGTCTGCAGATTTATGAGCGTCTCGGCGGCCGCGACGATATCGAGCTGCTGCTCATCGACGAGGACAAGCGCAAGGACATCGAGGAGCGCCGCAAGTTCCTCAATGCAGCCGACATTGCGTTTTTGTGCCTGCCGGATGCGGCGGCACGCGAGGCCGTTTCGCTCATCGAGAACAACACGACCCGCGTTATTGACGCATCGACCGCGCACCGCACCGACCCGGATTGGGACTACGGCTTTGCCGAGCTTTCCAAGGCGCACCGCGAAGCCATCAAGAACTCTAAGCGTGTGGCTAATCCGGGCTGCCACGCGAGCGGATTTATTTCCTCGGTTTACCCGCTGGTAGCAAACGGCATCATTGCCGAGGACACCGCGCTTACCTGTGCTTCACTGACCGGTTACTCCGGCGGCGGCAAGAAGATGATCGCGGAGTATCAGGACGAGAACCGCGATCCGCGGCACGATTCTGAGCGCATTTACGGCCTGAACCTGCATCATAAGCACCTGCCGGAGATGGGCTACATCTGCGGTCTGACGCAGGCGCCGGTGTTCGTTCCGATCGTTGGCGACTTCTACAAGGGCATGGCGACTACCGTTATGCTCCCGGGCGTAGACGCACACCTTGTGCATGGAACGCTTGCCAAGCACTACGAGGGTCAGCAGCTTGTCACCGTGGCGCCGTTCGGCGGGGAAGAGCCGATGATCTACGCTAACACGCTGGCCGGTCACGACAGCTTAAAGCTCATTGTCTGCGGCCACGAGGAGCAGACGATCGTCACCGCGCTGTTTGACAATCTCGGCAAGGGCGCTTCGGGCGCTGCCGTACAGAATATGAATATCATGCTCGGTCTGGATGAAACGACCGGCTTAAACCTCTGATTTCAGCAGGAGGAAACAGTTATGAAGATTATCGAAGGCGGCGTTTGTGCCGCAAAGGGCTTCAAGGCGGGCAGCGTGCGCTGCGGCGTCAAGGAAAGCCGCTTAAATGACGATACCGCGATCATTTTCAGCGAATGCGAATGCACCGCGGCTGCCACTTACACGATGAATCGCGTTAAGGCGGCTCCGCTGTACGTTACCATGGAGCACCTCGAGGATGGCGTAGCACGCGCTATCGTTGCTAATGCAGGCAACGCGAACGCCTGCGCACCGGACGGCATGGAGAACGCCCGCCGCATGGCAAAGGCAGCTGCTCAACTGCTCGGCGTTGCGGAAACTGACGTTGCCGTTGCATCCACCGGTGTTATCGGCCAGCGCCTGAACATCGAGTGTATCGAGGAGCACCTTCCGGAGCTTAAACTGGAGGACAATGCCTCCGAAAAGGCCAACCGTGCTATCATGACCACCGACACCAAGCCCAAGACGGCGGCTGTCGAGTTCACCATCGGCGGCAAGACCTGCCGCATCGGCGGCATCTGCAAGGGCAGCGGCATGATTCATCCGAACATGGGCACCATGCTGTCCTTCATCACGACCGACTGCGCTATCACGCACGAAATGCTGACCGACGCCCTGCAGGAGAACGTCAAGAAGACTTACAACCGCGTAACGGTTGACGGCGACACCTCCACCAACGATATGTGCATCGTGCTCGCAAACGGCATGGCCGGCAACACGCTCATCGAGTGGCAGGACGAGGAATATCAGGCGTTCTGCAAGGCGCTGAACGAGGTGAACACCCGTCTGGCACGCCAGATTGCTGCAGACGGCGAAGGCGCAACCAAGCTGGTTACCTGCACCGTTAAGAACTCCCGCTCCGAGGAGGCAGCTGAGCGACTGGCCAAGGCCGTTGTCGGCTCCAATCTCGTCAAGGCGGCGATGTTTGGCGCAGATGCAAACTGGGGTCGTGTACTGTGTGCAATGGGTTACTCCAAGGCACCGTTCCGTCCGGAGTACGTTTCTGTGGCGTTCGAGTCCGCAGCAGGCAGCGTAGCAGTCTGCGACAAGGGTGCGGCTCTGGATTTTGATGAAGAACTGGCGAAGAAGGTGCTCTCCGAGAGCGAGGTTACCATTGCAGTTGACGTAAATGAGGGTGAGGACAGCGCTACTGCATGGGGCTGCGATCTTACTTACGATTACGTTAAGATCAACGGTGATTACAGAACTTGATTCTTAAAAACGAAGAAAACTCCCGATAAAGGAACGAATTAGTATGGATACTCAACTTGATGCGGAGCTGCGTGCCAATATTCTGGTCGAAGCGCTTCCGTATATTCAGGAATATTACGGTCAGACCGTTGTCGTAAAATACGGCGGCAACGCAATGATTAACGAGGAGCTGAAGGATGCGGTCATCCACGATCTGGTACTGCTCAATCTGGTCGGCGTCAAGGTCGTTATCGTACACGGCGGCGGCCCGGAGATCAATGAAATGCTGGGAAAGATCGGCAAGGAGAGCAAGTTTGTCAACGGTCTGCGCTACACCGATCGTGAAACCATGGATATCGTCCAGATGGTGCTGTGCGGCAAGGTCAACAAGGATCTTGTAACCCTGCTCGAGAAGGCAGGCGGACGCGGCATCGGCCTTGGCGGCATGGACGGCGGTCTGTTTCAGGCAAAGCGCCTGACCGACCGTGCCGGCACGGATTACGGCTATGTCGGTGATATCATGGATGTTGACCCGGCTCCGGTCATCGATGTGCTGCAGCAGGGATACATCCCGGTCGTTTCGACCGTTGCACAGGGCATCGACGATGAAACCAACTACAATATCAACGCCGACACCGCAGCCAGCAAGCTGGCAGTCGCACTCGGCGCAAAGAAGCTGATCCTGCTGACCGACGTGCGCGGCCTGATGCTGGATGTCGACGACCCGGACAGTGTCATTCACCGCCTGAAGGTGTCCGAGGTGCCCAAGCTGGTGCGTGACGGCGTGATCAAGGGCGGCATGATCCCGAAGGTAGACTGCTGCGTTGAGGCAGTCCGAAAGGGCGTTGAGCGTGCTACCATTCTGGACGGTCGTGTTAAGCATTCGATCCTGATCGAGCTGCTCTCCAAGGTCGGCGCAGGCACTATGTTTCAGTAATTGAGAATTGAAAATGGAGAATGGAGAATGATTCGCTCCGTATCTCCGGTAAAAGGTGATACCCTATGACTTACAATGAATTAAAAAGCGAAGAAAACAAATATGTAATGAATACCTACGGCCGGTTTCCGATTGCGCTGGACCACGGCGAGGGTGCGACTCTGTGGGACGTTGAGGGCAAGAAGTACATCGATCTTGCTTCCGGCATCGGTGTAAACTGTCTGGGTTATGCCAATCCGGCGATCATTGACGCAATCGACAAGCAGGCGCACAAGCTGATGCATGTTTCCAACCTGTTCACCACCGAACCGATGGTTCAGGTTGCCAAGAAGCTGGTAGAAAAGACGCATCTGGGCGGCAAGGTATTCTTTGCCAACTCGGGCGCTGAGGCAAACGAGGGTGCCATCAAGCTGGCTCGTAAGTATTCGTTCGACAAGTACGGCGAGGGCCGCTACAAGGTGCTGACGCTCATCAACTCCTTCCATGGTCGTACCGTAACCACGCTGAAGGCCACCGGTCAGGAGCGTTTCCACAACTATTTCTTCCCGTTTACCGAGGGCTTTGATTACGCGGTTGCCAACGACATCAAGTCGGTACGCGCAAAGGCGGACGATATGACTTGTGCCATCATGATGGAGCTGATCCAGGGTGAGGGCGGTGTCCTGCCGCTTGACCGCGAGTTCGTCAAGGAGGTAGAGAAGCTCTGCCGCGAGAAGGATATGCTGCTCATCATCGACGAGGTGCAGACTGGTATCGGCCGTACCGGCAGCCTGTTTGCCTTCCAGCAGTACGACATCAAGCCGGACGTTGTCACTATGGCAAAGGGTCTTGGCGGCGGCATGCCGATCGGCGCTGTCATGGCGGCGGATACCTGCTGCAACGTCCTGACGCCGGGCACGCACGCGACCACCTTCGGCGGTACGCCGATTGTCTGCTCCGCAGCAAACGTCGTGCTCGATACGGTCGGTGACGGCCAGTTTCTGATGAAAGTACGCGAAAAGGGCGAGTACCTGCGCAACGGCATCCTGTCTCTTGGCTCGCCGAATATCAAGGGCGTGCGCGGCATGGGTCTCATGCTCGGCATCATCGTTGAGGAAGGAAAGCACTCCGTGTTTGCCAATAAGCTGATCGAAAACGGCGTTCTGGCGATCACCGCCGGCAAAAATGCCGTTCGTCTGCTTCCGCCGCTCACCATTTCCAAGGAAGAAATGGATGAAGCGCTTTCCATCATGGCAAAAGTCTTTTAAGAGAGAATGAAGAGTGGAGAGTTAAGAGTGAAGAGAAGGTTCACTCCGCAGAAAATCTCCACTCTCCACTCCTCAATCTTCACTCTATTAAAAGGGGTTTTTTACAATGAAGCATTTACTGAAGCTGCTTGACTGCTCCACTGAAGAGATCATCGGTCTGCTCGATCTGGCGGATCAGCTCAAGTATGAGAAAAAGCACAACATTTCCCATCGTCATCTGGAAGGTAAGAGCCTTGGCATGATCTTCCAGAAGTCCTCCACCCGTACCCGTGTTTCTTTCGAGACCGGCATGTATCAGCTGGGCGGTCAGGCACTGTTCCTGTCCAATCGCGACCTTCAGATCGGCCGCGGCGAGCCGGTACAGGACACGGCCCGTGTGCTGAGCCGCTATCTGGACGGCATTATGATCCGCACCTACGAGCAGAAGGAAGTAGAGGATCTGGCAAACTACGGCTCTATTCCGATCATCAACGGTCTGACTGACTTCTGCCATCCGTGTCAGGTTCTGGCAGACCTCATGACCATCCGTGAGAAGTTTGCCGTTCTTGAGGGGCTCAAGATGTGCTACATTGGCGACGGCAACAACATGGCAAACTCGCTGATCGTCGGCGGCCTCAAGACCGGCATGAAGGTTTCCATCGCAACGCCGGCGGACTACCGTCCGGACGCTGAGGTTATGGCATTCGCAGAGCCGAACCCGAACTTCTTCATCACTGATGACCCGATGAAGGCTGCTGAGAACGCAGACGTTGTTATCACTGATACATGGGCGTCCATGGGTCAGGAAGCCGAGAAGGAAGTCCGCATGAAGGCATTCCAGGGCTATCAGGTCAATGATGAGCTGCTGGCTGCTGCAAAGCCGGGCTGCATGGTGCAGCACTGCCTGCCTGCCTACCGTGAGCAGGAGATCACCACCAAGGTGTTCGAGGAGCACGCAAACGAAATTTTCGATGAAGCAGAAAACCGCCTGCACGCACAGAAGGCCGTTATGGTTACTCTGATGGGCAGCAAGGAAGACTGATTTCTGATAAAAAGCCGCTTTTCGCAAGGAAAGGCGGCTTTATGTTTTTCTTGCTGAAGTGTTGACAAATCCCTTACCGGAGACTATAATAGCAGTATAATAAATCAGTTCTGTTTCAGGGCGGAGTGAAAGTCTCCACCGGCAGTATACAGGCTTCGAGTCTGATAGTCTGCGAGCCGCAAGGCATGATGGGTTAGAATCCCAACCGACGGTTATAGTCCGGATGAGAGAAACAGATGTACCTATCGCTACGTCTGTATGCCTCTGGAGCAATCCGGGGGCTTGTTTTATTTATGGAACAGGACTCCTGAAAGGGAGAAAAAACAGCAATGACAAAAACCAGCAAAATCACCTACACCGCAATTTTTGCGGCTATCGCAACCGTACTGATGTACTTTGAGTTTCCGATTCCGTTCATGCCGCCGTTTCTCAAGGTGGATCTGTCCGGCGCGGTCGTGCTCATCGGCGCGTTTATCTTCGGCATCGCTCCGGCGATTACGATGATCGGCATCAAGGACATTATTCATCTGACCCAGACCCAGACCGGCGGCTCCGGTGAGGTCGCAGATTTCCTGATGCTTTCCACGCTCGTTGTTATCGCCGTGTTGCTGTACCGCGGACACAAGAGCCGCAAGATGGCTGTCCTCGGCTGTGCAGCCGGATCGGTCGCTATGGCCTGTGTCGGCATGCTGACCAACTATTTCCTTATCATTCCGTTTTATTCGCAGGTTATGCCGTTGCAGGCTATCTTTGATGCGTGCAATGCTATCAACCCGTATGTGACCGGCATGCAGGGCTATCTGCTGCTTGGCGTTCTGCCGTTCAATCTCATCAAAGGCGCAATCCTGACTGCGATTACCATGCTCGCCTACAAGAAGCTGAGCGTGTTCATCAAGTCCAAGCAGATCGAACTGCACCACTCCAGACAGCGTGTCGGATAAGTGAAAAGCGAAGGTGCTCTCCATCAAACGGAGAGCACTTTTTTGTTCAATAATCGGAAACAGTGCGGTAGCATCTATGATTTCGACAAAGATCTGTATATGAATTGACAAAATGCGTGGCCAAGATTATATCACATGCGTGCATCTAATAGATTCGGTCCCGTCAAGATTTATGCGCAAAATTATTTGCAGGCTCCGGCTGAATGAAGTCAACCGGCAATAAAGGCGTCGTCCAGCGCCGTCTCCAAGTGCTTCATGTTCATATATTTTTTGCTGCCCCACTGCGTGCCCGCCACATGGCGAAGCCGGGCACAGACCAGTATCAGAGCAGAGTTGCCGTCAGGGAACGTTCCCACCACGCGGGTTCTGCGGCGGATCTCACGGTTCAGCCGCTCGATCACGTTGTTGGTACGGATGCGCGTCCAATGCTCGCTGGGAAAATCGCAGTAGGTCAGCGTTTCCTCGATACCGTCCTCGACCTTCTTGGCAGCCTCCTTCCGCTTCATGGCGCGCAGTTCGGCGACCATGGCTTTCGCCTTCTCACGGGACGTCTTTTTGCTCTCCTGCGCGTGGATCGCCTTGAGCATTTTTGCCACAATTTTGACCTTGGATTTAGGCACAACAGAGAAAATATTGCGGTAGAAATGCACCGTGCAGCGCTGGTATTTGGCGTCCGGGAACACCTCGCCCACGGCCTCCAGCATCCCCATGCACTTGTCGCCGACGATGAGACATACGGATACCGTCCGCCCTGCAAGGGGCGGTTCCGCCAGTCCTCGATGTGGACATAGGCTTTCTTGTTCAGCTCGCTGATGGTGGCGGGCGAAACCTTGCTGCCCCACAGTGCCTCCGTGATGTCCTCCACACGGCGCACGGAGACGCCTGCCAGGTACATCTCGATGAGGGCTTCCTCCACGCTGCTCTCCCGGCGGCGATACCGCTCGATGATGGCGGTCTCAAAGGACACGCCCTTGAGCCGGGGCATATGGAGCGTGACGTTACCGGAGGTCGTGGTGAGGTCGCGGTCATAATGGCCGCTGCGGAAGCCCTGAACGGGCCTCGCTGCGCTCGTAGCGGGTAGCCTGTGTCAGCGACTCCGCCTCCTTTTCCAGCAGTTCGTTCAGCGTTTCCTCCACGCTGCCGCGGACCAATTCCTTGATTTGGCCCTTGATTACTTCCTCGTTTAGCTGTACAATTTTCTCGGACATAGTTTGCTGTCTCCTTTCGAATGTTTGTGTGGTAACTTCATTCTACCAGAGCCTGCAAGCTATGTCTTCTTTTATGCGGTTTTCAATTTGCGCAACTTATTGTACCTTATCATATGAATCAGGAAGAATAGCATGGATTTATGGAGAAACTAAACTGTCGGGTAAAATATACAGCGCTCGTGTTTTTCGTCTTATTATTGCTCATCAACGGCGCAGCCCTGTGGTTCACGGTGTTTTTTACACTTATAGAATATTTATGCGAAACACAGATAAATGAACGTATAGTCATTAAACGAAAAACATCAGACAATATATATGGAAATGTCATAATAGAGAATTAGTAGTCGTTTTTAAGATAATAACATAAATATGCAAATATGAATATTCTGCCGATGAAAGGCTCACTGTATAAGCGGAGTAGACACAAAGAAACAGACTAACGACTGGCTGTGCCTTTATGGAAAATGCTGAATATTATATGTCGAATTTTGTCGATTAAAACATTGACGCATATGAAACCTCATGTTAAGCTGAATAAAAATATATGTGTTCTCTGCGAAAAATTGTGCAGAGTGCAGTGAACGAAGCGCACGCAATCGTCAAATACCAGCTTGCGGGTCAGGAGGAAAACGTGAAACGTCTTAAAACGGCATTTTCGGTGGTCTTGGCGCTCTCGATGGCGCTCGGCATGGTAGTCGTTCCTGCGGGAGCGGCCGACGGTACTTATCAGAATGCGGTTTATCCGGAACGGATATGTAGAAAGGCTCAACCAACTACATCAATCCGAATCAATCGAAATGGTACACCTGTAGTTGAAAAGTCGATTACTGTTTCGATTCCAACTAATGATGAGCCATGTCGGGATACTTATACGGCAGATGCGCTTTTTGAGGATAAAACGGTCAATTCAGAGGCGTCTTGTGATATTGAACTGAATACTGCGGATGGAACTCCGGTTCCGTCTGACGTACTGGATGGAGTTTCTTTCAGGACAGAAGGCGGTCAATGGTTCATGTACGTCACAAGATTTGCAAAATCAGGAGCTGTCTATCACTTGACGGCTTCATGTATGAAGATTACACCTGAGAAACTTGACATCGTTTTGTGCTCAGCCGAAGAAAATACAGAGAAAACCCCGGTTATTAACTGGTCTGCAGTGGCCACCGGCACATACGGCCAGACTTGGAAGCAGATGGTTGATGTTTCCGGCTGCAGTGCAACGCTGAACGGCACCGAACTTTCCGGCACATTCGAGGTCGTAAACGGTGAAACCGTCCCGAATGTCGGGGACAAATATCGGCTCAAATTTACGTCGGAGGACGGCAAGTACACCGTGGAAAGCGAGGAGTTTTCTGCAGAAATTCAGCCGAAACCGCTGACAATTACGGCGGAAAGTGCAGAGAAAGTGTACGATGGCGAACCTCTGGTGAAAGATGGCTACACAGCAGGCAAACTGGTGTCCGGCGACAAAATCATCGAGGTGAAGGTTTCCGGCACGCAGACGAATGCAGGAAATGCAGAAAATGTACCACATAATGCAAAAATATGCGGAAACGGTACAGATAAGACGAAAAATTACGCAATCAGCTATGCAAATGGTACGCTGAAAGTTACTCCGCGGGATATTGCAGACGCGCAGATTGATATGAAGCAGACCGAGTATGTGTATGACGGAGTCGATCATAATCCCAAGCCAATCATCGCAATAGACAATAAAACGTTGAAAATCAACGTAGATTACGAACTTTCTTACACCAATAACAGAGACTGCGGTGCAGGAACGGTGACAGTTACCGGCAAGGGGAATTATGCCGGAAAAGTTGAGAAAACATTCCAAATCACACCGAAAACACCCGAAAAGGACACCGATTACAAGATTGCATTGCCTGTTGATTCGACCTACGACGGCAAGCCGCGTAAGGCGTCGGTGTGGGCGAGAACAGGCGTTGGCGAGGTCACAGTTTGGTACAACGACAGCACAGCTTTGCCGGTTCGTGCCGGAACTTACAACGTGACGGTCGAGATTGGATCAAGTGAAAACTTTTCTGCAGTTCAACGGATGAATATCGGCAGTTTTACCATCAATCAGCGCACGATCTCCTTGGATACAACAGCACTAAAAATTGAGGACAAGACATGCAACGGACGCGATGATGATGCACGGATTAGCGGTCTGGCGTTCAGCAATCTTCCGGAAGGTGCGTCACTGAGCGAGGGCACGGATTACACGCTCTCGACACGGTACGCATCTGCCGAAGCCGGCGAGTGGGACGTGACGGTTACAGTTACACTTACGAATAAAAATTACACGTTAGAGGACGAAAACTGCACTGTAAAGGGTAAAATCCTGCCGAAAACGGTCGAACTTATTGTAAGCGCGAAGAATGCAGTCTATACCGGTCTGCCGTACAGCGAGAGCAATCTGACCTGCTCGGGCACGTCCGCGTCGACATATCGCTACTACGCCGACAGTAACGGTACACAGAGCAATCAGCTGGACGGTGCGCCGATCAACGCTGGAACTTACTGGGTGGAAGCGTATGCACCGGAAACGAGCAGCACGGCTTCCGCAACCTCGCAAGCGGTTCGGTTTCATATTGAAAAAGCGCCGCTGTGTATTCGTGCCAAGGATAAAACCATAACCTATGGGGAAACGTTAAGTGATAATGGTGTGGAAATCAACGGATTCGTGAATAATGAGAACGAAACTGTGCTTTCGGGTCTGCACTATGCGTTTGACTATGCGCAGTTTAGCGATATTGGAACTTACACGATTATCCCGATGAATGCACAAGCTGAAAATTACAAAATTACATACGAAAACGGCGTGTTGACCGTACAGCCGAAGCCTGTTGAGATAAAATGGAACAGCGAGAGTATTTTCTATTATGATAGTACGCCGAAATCGGTCACGGCAGAAGCGATTGGCGCGGTGAACGGAGATGCGCTTACTGTCATAATCGAGGACGGCAGCCGGACCGAAATCGGGGAGTACACCGCACGTGCGGTCGCTCTGGCAGGCGGAAAGGCGGGCAACTATGTGCTGCCCGAGGCACAAACCTTCTCGTTTCAGATCAAGAAGGCGCTCGAGACGGCAACTGTCACGCCGAGTACCGTTACTGCCGTAATCGACGGCCTGACGATTCGACTGACCGGCTTTGCGACCGAGCCGATCACGGTTTCTGCGCCGGATGCCGTGGCCGCGGGCGATACGCTGACCATCCATGGCGTGACGTACACGATCGACCGTTCCGCAGTGGATATGCGCCGCGCGGAGATCACGTTCGTGTTTGCGGACAGCAGTGCGCAGACCAACGTTTACGGCGCGGGAGATATCGGAACGGCGTTTCCGACCGATAGTAAGCGCGGATACACGTTTGACGGGTGGAAAATCGGTGATAAAACGTACACGACGCTGACGGAGGAAGCACTTACTAAACTGAACGGCACGCAGACTGCAGCACCGGTGTTCACTGCTCAGCAGAGTGGCGGAACGAGCGGCAGTGGCGGCGGCGGTCCGGTCCGCACGCCGACCGGTGCGGTGACTGCGGCTAAGAGCGAGCACGGCGAGGTCTCAATCACACCGAAAAACGCAGCCAAAGGCAGCACAGTGATGATTAAAGCTGTGCCAAAGGAAGGCTATGCGCTCAAAACAATCGCGGTTACCGACCAGAGCGGCAAGCCGGTCGCAGTGACGGAGAAGGACGGTCGGTTTACATTCGTCATGCCTGCGTGCAATGTCACGCTTACACCTATTTTCGAGAGACAGCCTGCTCAAAATGTGAGCTTCGATGACGTCAAGCCAACCGAGTGGTACGCCGATGCCGTACGCTGTGTTGTGGAAAAGGGTCTGATGAGCGGCACAGGTACGGATGCGTTCTCGCCGGATGGCACGACCACGCGCGGTATGCTGATGACGATTCTCGCACGGTACGCGGGTGCGGATACGACCGGCGGTGCAAACTGGTACGAGAAGGGCATGGCGTGGGCGCAGTCGGCAGGCATTTCGGATGGCCGCGCGCCGGAGGCCGGCATTACACGAGAGCAGCTCGTCACCATGCTGTACCGCTATGCGGATGTCCCTGAAGCCAGCGGCACACTGGATGCCTTTGCAGACGCAGATACCGTCAGCGCCTACGCGGTCGATGCTATGCGATGGGCGGCAGCGAACGGAATCGTCAACGGTTCACACGGCAGACTGAATCCACATGGGAATGCCACCCGCGCACAGGTCGCGGCAATGCTGATGAGGTTCTGTGAAAAGATGGAACGATAATACATTACGCCGCGCATGTCGGAGAACGCTGTGCGCGGCGTAAATTTTCGGGTCTAAAAATTTTTTGGAATTTTTTCAGAAAATGTGTTGACAGATTCGTAATTCTGTTA
>OLQR01000844.1_pt1 | contig 20805 bp, 17 predicted proteins | sample 1671881 | NCBI WGS metagenome assembly OLQR01 (sample SAMEA3136623, study PRJEB25190) | human gut metagenome | biome: human gut; feature: human-associated habitat; material: faeces | place: Austria | collected 2013 | reverse complement strand
AACTCGCACTCGTGAATCACGACAATCGCGCAGGGAAAAGGCGAGGTGATGGCTGAAAAGATGACTTTATCGCCCATCTAATCGACGGGGGCCCTTCTGCGCGAGGCGAGAGGGCATGCCGACTACAACTCTGCGCAAGGCGAGGTGGCATGCCGACTACAACTTGCCCCAGGCAAATCTAGCGCTCGTTTTCGGGCGCTTTTTTCGAGTTGTTAGACTTCGGAGAATCTCAACTTGAAGCTCAACCGACGATTTCCGGCTCTTTTCGGCGCAAAACCCCACAAACCAAGCCGAAATCGAACATCGCGCAACATAAGACGTCTAACAACTCGAAAATCTTGCCCGCAAGCGAAGGCGACATTGGAAAAATTGCAAATGGGCAAACTTAGCCTTTAACTTAAGTAAGTTAACTACTCGGAGTGCGATGACGCCCTCTCTCCACGATCCTCTATTCTGCGGCCAGCTTATAGCCGACACGCCAGACGGTGAGCAGGTAACGGGGCTCGCTGGGATTATCCTCGATCTTCTCGCGAATCTTGCGCATAAAGACCGTAATGGAGTTCTCGTCCACCTCGGCCACCTCGCCCCACAGATGCTCGTAGATGCGCCGACGCGTGAACACCTCTCCGGGACTTTCGGCCAAAAGCGCAAGTATTTCGAATTCCTTGGCCGTTAGGGGAACTGCTTCGCCATGCAGATGCACTTCGTAGCGATCGAAGAACACTTCCAAATCCCCGATGCGGCACGGTTCGCGGCGCACCAGCTCACTGACATCGGTTGAATTTTTGCGCGCATGTTCGATGTCGCCGCGATGACGCCGCACGTGGGCGTCGATGCGCAGTAACAGCTCGTCGGCGATGAAGGGCTTGGTCACGTAGTCATCGGCACCGGCCTTGAAGCCCGTGCTTTTGTCTACGATGTCATTTTTCGCCGTGAGAAAGATAACGGGAATACGACGTCCTTCCTCGCGCATTTGTTGGCAGACATCGAAGCCATTCATGCCGGGCATCATCACGTCGAGAAGCAACAGATCAGGGTGCTCGTCATCCAACAGTCGAAGCCCCTCTCGGCCGCCAAGAGCTCCGCAGAACTCGTAGCCCGCTTCTTCCACAACGGCTCGAAGGCTTTCGTGGATGCCCGGATCGTCGTCGATGAGCATTACCTTAATGGGTCGATTCATGATTGTTCTCCCTTCGGGAGGCCTTCGCCGCTAGGCTCGCTATCAGATTTGCCGTCCTTCTCTGCTGCTTCACGTGAAACCGGTCCGGACACAGGGATGCGCACAACAAAAGAGGCTCCTTGGCCCAGCTCGCTTTCCACGCTCACAGAGCCCCCGTGCATCTCGGCGTACTCGCGCACGATGGCGAGTCCCAATCCCGTACCGTTGTAGCGCCGGGTGGATGAGGAATCCACCTGCACGAACTTCTCGAAGATACGTTCCTGATCTGCGGCATCTATGCCGATGCCGCTATCAGCCACCGTAAGCCATACCTCATCGGGAATGCCTTTCGAACTGGCAGGATGGAAAGCGGCTTTAAGATGCACTGCGCCTCCGTCAGGCGTAAATTTCACCGCATTGCCGCACAGATTCTGCAGCACGTGGACGAGCTTGTCGAAATCGCCTCGCACGAGCGGCACGTCCGGAGCAACCTCACTTGTGAACTCCAAATGCTCCTTAGCCGCCAGGGGCCCTACCGTGGCGCGCACGATACCCACCACATCGCCGATGTCTACCACCTCAAGGCTCAGTTTCACGCGGCCGGCATCAAGACGGCTCATCTCCAGAATGTCGTTGATCATCAGCATAAGCGCCTGGGAGTTGGCCTCGATGCCCGCCAAGGCCTTAGCCTCGTTCTCGTCGGCTCCTGCGCGATGCTTGCTCAGCAGATCGGCAAAGGCCACAATGGAAGTGAGCGGCGTGCGCAACTCATGGCTCACCATAGAAAGGAAGTCGCTCTTGTACTGGTTCTCATCCACCAGCTGAGCGTTAACCGCTTCCAACTGGCGACGCTGCTGCTCGAGCACCTCGTTAGCCTGCTGCAGCTGCGCCGTCCGATCGGCCACCTCGTCTTCAAGCCCTGCGTAAACATCAGCAAGCTCGTGCGCCATGTCGTTGAAGGCCGTCGTGAGCGAACTCATCTCCTGAGACGACTCGCTATAGCTGAGACGCACGTCAAGATTGCCCTCGGACACCTCGTCCACGCCGGAACGAATTTTGCCCAAAGGCCGTGTGACCAAATAGGTCAACGCCACGTACACCACGACCAAGCACACCGCCAGCATAATGGCGAAGAACAGAACATCTTGCGCAATGGACTCCCGCTCGTTGGCCTGGTACACGTCAAGCGGCATGATGATGCTGATGGCACCGCCCACGTCCCCCATCTTCCAGCCTTCCTTGGGAGCGCCAGTGACATCCAGCTCGCCGGCTGGTTCGCCGTGACACTGCAGGCAAGCCTCCTCTATGGTCATGGGGGCTACATAACGAAAGACCTGGCGGCCCTCATAGTCGGTAAAACCGTAGTAGTCGGCACGACTCGCATCGTCGTGAAACGCGGAGAGCGCGGCGGCCTCGTAGCCATCGGGCTCACCAGCTTTATTGCGCGGATTGAAATTCACGAACCGCGTCGTGTAATCGGAATGCATCGTGAAAGACTGACCGATGATACGACCAGCAATGGCGCAGTGAAGCCCTTGGTACACGCCATCTTCCGTGAAGGCCACTTGGGCCAGGCGATCTTGATTGGCCACCATGAATTCCCAGACGGCATCCATTTGCTGAGCGAGGGCGCGCGCTTGCTCTCGCAACTCGTTTTCCATTTGGGCATGCTTGTTTGCGGAAGTCCAAACCAAGTTCGCGCCGAGCGACACCGCCAGCAGCACAGCGATCAGGCAGAGAAATTTGGTTTTCAGCTTCATCGGCGCGCCCCCTTCCACCTTCGACCAGTGTAGCGCGGAAAGCCGGGCCGTGCGACGGGAGGGGGGTCGCACGGCCCGGCTCAGCGGGAAGATGGCTACAGAACGAGCTGCTTCGGCTCGCCGGAAAGAGCCGATTGACGGGCATCGATAACCACCGAGGGATCGGTGGTGGGCTCGGGCAGCACCGAGATCACATTCACGCCATCGGGATGAGCGGCCCGCAGCTCTTCAATGGGCCCAAAATCCAAAGCACGCATGGGACAAGCTGCCACGCAAGCCGGCTTCTCCCCTGCCGCACGGAGATCGATGCATCCATCACAACGATGCACCACGTTGAGCTCCTCAATAAGCACCGGGTGGCCGTAGGGACAAGCCTTCACGCAGTAGCCGCAGCCGATGCACGCCTCGTCATCGTGCTGCACCGTGCCGTCTTCCTCATTGATATAGGTAGCACCGGCAGGGCACACTTCCACGCAGGCCGGGGTATGGCAGTGGTTGCAGGCACCGGAGTAGTGAAAAGTGGCGGGCTTGGGAAATTCTCCCACTTCGAAGCTTTCCACTCGGCGGAACAGATAGCCTACCTCGAGATCATTCTTGTCTTTGCAGGCCACCTGGCACGTACGGCAGCCGATGCAAGCCTGCTGGTTGAAATAGAAGCCCTGCGGGTTCTTGTTCTCTTTCACGTCAGCCATAGGTTACTCACCATCCTTGCAGACAATGCGAAGCGGCTGCTCGGCATCGGGAGCCAAAGCCTCGCCCGTGTACTTCTCAATCTTGCAGAGCGCGGAATTGTAGCCCGACACGCCCTGACCGTTGGGGGCGGGGCCCGTCAGGTAGTTGTCGGCGCCGGCCGCATCGATACCAGTCTCTTCGTCCACGGCCACCCACGCGCCGTGAGGCAGGGCCACCACGCCGGGCATGAGGCCCGCATACACGCAGGCGTTGCGCACGCACTGGCCGTAGGGGCTCGAGACGAGCACCGTGTCGCCGTCGGACACTCCGGCCGCCTCGGCGTCGGCAGTGCTGATGAACACCGGGTTCGTCCACGCCTCGCGCAGCCAGCCGATATTGTCGAACACCGAGTGAGCACGACGCAGATAGTGGGGGTTCATCACCTGCAGGGGATACTCAGCCCCGGACGCGGAGGCGTCCTCGTAGCCGTTGGTCACCTTCACATAGGTGGGAATGGGGGTCACCGTGTCCCAACCCATGGCCGAGAACGTGTCCGCAAGCGTCTGGCTGTATATCTCCAGCTTACCGGAGGGCGTTTCCAGCGGATTAGCCTCGGGGTCTTCCACGAAGTCCTTGAAAGCAATATAGCCGTAGTTGTCGTCGGGAGTGCGCTTGACCTGATACACGCCGAGCTGCTTGAGCTCCTGATAGGCCAGCTTGCCCTCCTGGGGCTCGCCTTCCACGCCCAGCTCGTCGATGTCTTCCTGGGTGATGCCCACGGCCGGCACATAGGTTTTGCCGTCCTCGTCGCACACCTCCATGGAAGCCAGCTGATTGAAATACTGCTGCTTCACATCGAAGGGGTACACATCAGCGCGCGCGATGCCCAGCTTCTCGGCTAGCTCGCAGGCAATGTCCTGGTCGGACTTTGCCTCGTACAAGGGGTCGATGATCTGCTGATAGGCCACCATCATCTCGCGGTTCGACTTATGGCCGAGCGTGCCGCCGAACAGGCCGTCGAAGCGCTCCCACTCGGTGGTGAGGGGCAGGATGATGTCGGCGTAGCGGGCGGCCGAGGTAAAGAACTGGGCATGGGCCACCACCATGTCCACCTTGCGATGGGCCTCGATGGCGCGAGCCATACCCACGTTGGTCTGCAGCTTGTTGCCGCTGGAGTGGTAGATGACGTGGATGTCGATGTCGCGCTTCTCGGCCGGGTCGTAGTGCTTCGTGCCCGTGAAAGTATAAGTGCCATCGATGACAGCATCCCACACCTCGTTGCCATTGATGTGGTCATCCACGGGGTTCTTGATCTCGGGCAGGCCGTCCTTGCCGGCCTTAATGAGAGCCGGCCCGCCATTACCCGAAGTCACATGCATGGTGGAACCCGTCATGTGGCCCGACTTGCCCATGTGGCCGCCCATGGCGCCCACGGTCATGACGAGCTGGGGCAGGTTGTCGGTGTTGTTGACGCGGGCCGAGGCAGCCGACACGAGGAAGCCCACCTTGTGATCCTTGCCCATAGCGCGGGCCAGATTGCGGATGGCCTCGGGCGAGGCACCGCAGATTTCGCTGGCCCATTCCGGCGTTTTCGGCGTGTTGTCGTAGGCGCCCTGCACGTAGTCCTTGAAGTTCGTCTGCTGTTTAGCATCGGACGGCATATGCTCGGCATCGAAGCCCACGGTGCAGCGGTTCAGGAAGTCCCAGTCAATGAGGCCCTCAGCCTCGTCGGCCTCCAGCATGGCGTAGGCCACGCCGAGCAGGAAGGCCATGTCGGTGGCCGGGCGAATGGGAATCCACTCCGCATCCAAGGTGGCCGCCGTCTCGCTGTACATGGGATCAACGACGATGAACTTCGCGCCGGCGGCCTTGGCCTGCCAGTAGTTCCACATTTGGCTGCCCGCAGCGCTCCAGGCCGGGTTCATAGCCATCATGACGATGGTCTCGCAGTTGCGCAGGTCGTAACGGTCGTTGATAGTCTGGTCCTGCATGTTGTCGTGATGGAACCCGATGACGAACGGAGTCTTCGACCAGGAGCCATAGGAGTTGGTGTCCCAGAAGTTCGTGAAGCCGCCGAAGGCGCCCATGGTGCGGGTCATCTCGGGATTCCAACCCTTCAGGAGCAGGATGGAGCGGTTGCCATACTGCTCCTTGGCGCGAGTCAGGCCCTGAGCCACCAGATCGAGCGCCTCGTCCCAGCTCACACGCTCCCACTCGTCCTTGCCACGCAACTCGCCATTGGGAGCGTCCAGGCTCCAGCCGGCGCGCTTGAGCGGATACTTGATGCGATCCTCGGCGAACACCTGCTTGCGCTGGCTGCGGCCGCGCAGGCACCCGCGCTGCTGCGGATAGTCCGGACTGTCCTCGTGGGTGTCGTCGGTCTTCTGGCGCACGACAACGCCGTCTTGCACAAGCACCTTGTTCAGGCAGCGGCCGCCGCAGTTATGCCAGCAAGCCGCCGTCTTCCACTCGCCTGACACGATATCGCGACCGACCGGATGGGCAGCTTCAGCATCTTCACCCGTAGCGGCCAAATCGCTCGTAGCCGGAGCGCAAGCAGTCAGCGAGCTAGCCGCGGCCAAAGCCGTAGCAGCCGTAGTGGCTTTGATAAAGCTGCGGCGAGTAAGATGCGCAGTGCCTCGAATCGTCGCACGCGAATCGGCTTGGAGCGTCTCTTCATTGCGAGCCATAGGTCCTCCTCTTCTCCCTTACTCAGAAGCACGTTCTCCTCAACGTGCCTACAAGAGTACGAGAACCAGACCCCAATAGCCATTACCGCCATCCGCAATCTTTCTTTCCGAATTATTAATTGCCCCGAGGCCAAGCGCTCTTCGAGCGAGTGCAGATAATCCTCTTTGCTGTAAAAATCTCCGCTGCGGGAGATTATTTCACGAATTTTTCTCCCAAATCAGAATTACCCGTACTCCTCCCCTCCGTAGTTCTAATAGGTCTTTGCAGGGAACCCCTTGCAAACTTAGAGGAACTTAGAAGCTATCATGGAAGAGAATTCTTTCACTCCAAGCGGTAAATCCCGCTGGAAGTCCTTTAATACTCGACCAGGCTGTAGGTGTCGATGGATTGGCGCTGGTGCATGATGCGGTACACCGTATCAGTCTGCCAGCGCCCTGAGGGGCACGACGTAAATGCCCTCTTCCACTTCTCTAGCATACGAGCCAATGCCGGTTATCACACAGAGGAACTCTGGAGGACGCCCCTGCGCTCGTGGGTTTTCTGCAACTTTCTTCCGCAGCCGCCTGAGAGATTTCACCGCATCGGGAACCTTCTCTTCGCTGAGCTTGAACTCGAAGGCGGCCCATCTACCATCCAGGGTCTCTATGACAGCATCGGCCTCTAACCCCGAATCGTCCCGATAGTAGTAAACAGCCGCCGGCATCGAAGGATCCATCGCCTGGGCGTATACCTTGAGATCGCGAATGCAAAGATTCTCGAAAACAAGACCGAAGGTCTGCCCATCCGCGAGGAGGGAATCCGGCGAAAGCAATAGCAGGGCGGCGGCCAACGACGGATCGGCGAAGTAGCGCTTCGGCTTCGTCGCTAGGCGCTTTTTTGAGCGCTTTGGCGGCACCCAGCCCGGCACCTCCTCGACAAGGTAGATCGAGCGAAGAAACTCCAGATACGAGGCGAGCGTCTGCTCGGTTACGAGGGATGATGGATTGTCCTCTCCGCCGTACATATCGCTGATGATGGTCTTGTAGGTTGAAGACTGTCCCAAATTGCGGGCAATCGACAAGCACAACCGACGGGCCACCTCTCCACTCTTGCCATGTTTAGGAGCACTCTTTTCGAAAACAAGACGCAGGTATTCTCTTGCAACGAGCTGACCGTTTTCAGCGGAAAGATCGAGGGCTTCGGGCCATCCCCCACGGCAGATCAACTCAGCTAGCTGACGCGTATCGTTTTCAACTTTCGCTGGCTGAAACCGGTGAGCGAATAGACCGCGGAGCGAGACAGAACGTTCAGACTCCCCAGACTCGGCCAAGCTGAAGGGATACATCCTCACAGAGCCAATCCGACCCGCACCACTATGCCTGCTCTGGCCCTCTTGGTCATCGGACGAGATCGGGGTGGACGACCCAGTCAGCAGCCACGCTCCCCTTAACCCCCGCCCGTCATCTATGGCATGACGAACTGCATTCCAAATCGCAGGCGCAAGCTGCCATTCGTCTATAACGTGGGGGCGATCGCCTATGAGCATGAGTTTTGGGTCGGCACGAGCCATGTCCAACTCTTCATCCACATAGCTGACGCTTTGCGCGTGGGCCAAAGCCGTCCACGTCTTTCCGCACCACTTCGTACCAGCCACCTCTACGGCCCCGAAGACCTCGAGATAGCGCTCTATTTGCTTGTCCACAAGACGCGGCAGATATCCATTCTTTACAAGCGTTTTCCGAGGCATGGCCCACGCAACCTTTTCTCTACGAGCGGCTTCTTTGCATCGACCCTATACTATCAAACTATTCATGGTTTTCCGAGTTTTTGATTCATGGTTTTCCGAGTTTTTGATTCATGGTTTTCCGAATTTGATCGGTTGAGGGTTGATTGAGGTCAACTGTTTTCGGATTGTACCTTGGCAACCTATACTGATTCTGGATTGAGTGTTAATACTCAATCAGGCTGTAGGTGTCGATGGATTGGCGCTGATGCATGATGCGGTACACCGTAAGCGTGGTGGCATTGTAGCGGTAGTAGATGATGTAGGGGCCCGCAAGCGTCGTGCGGTACTCGTGCTCGAGATGGTCGTCGGTAAAGTGGCCGCCGGCGTCCGGAAAGGTTCGTACGGTTTCCAAAGCCGCATCGATACCCTTTATCGCATCGAGGGCCGCCTGGGGCATTCCCCGCTCGAGGCCGAGGTAAATGGCGATGGACTCCCGATCGAGCTGCGCCCGCGGACGCCATGCAAGATCAAGCATAGTCGAGCCCCCATACCTTGAAGATTTCGGCCATGCGCGCGTCAGATTCCTCCGCTGTGAGCGCCTCCGGGCGGTAGCGCTCTTCAATTTCCGCCTCACGCAAGGCGAGGAACATGCGGTTGCGCTGAGCGGCGGCCTCATAAGCGGCGCAGTCTTCCAGCACATAGGCCGGCACACCGTTTTTCGTGAGGATGATGGGTTCCTGGCTCTCCGTCGCCTGAGCGCACACGTCATTGAACTGCGTGCGCAAATCAGTGATAGGTCGAATAAGCGGAAGCGCTGCCACAGCGGCTGTCATAAGGCACCTACTTTCATTACCATAATTATGGTATGAATTATAGATGCTTTAATTGACAAATCAAGCAACACGTCTATGAGAACTCTTGCATGTTATTTAGCTAGAACAAATTATCCGAGGCCCTCTGTTACCCGAAGTTGGCGACGGCGGTATCAATGGCGGCGAGGTTCATGGCGACGAACTGGGGCTTCACGCAGGCGCGCACCGCATCTTTCAGCTCGTCGACGGTGAGCGGCACACGGCCCTGGGCCACGGCCACGGCGAGCAGCATCATGTTGAGGGACTTGCGGGAGCCCGCACCGGCCTCGCGCACGAGGGCCTCGTCGTCCACGGGGATGAACAGGGGCACCGGATAACCTTCCACGCCGGGAGCGCTCGCGTCTTGGATGGTAGTCGCAGCGCTCGACGCAACAGCCACCTCAGCCGCTTGCTCGCGGGACGCCTCCGCCTGCAGGGAGTTCGCCAAAGCTGCCACCACGTCGCCGGCACGATAAGGCTGGCTCGCCAAGGCCGCCGTCACCGGCTGGATGGCCGTCGTGGCCGTCACCAGCACACCACCTGGAGCCAGATAGGGCAGCGCGCGGGCCGCCTCGCCCGGCTCCAGAGCGATGACCATGTCGGCCGTACCCGGCGTGATGAGCGGAGAGTACACCGCCTCTCCGTTCGACCCCATGCGCACGTGGCTCGTTACATTGCCGCCGCGCTGGGCCATGCCGATAGTCTCGGCGGTGCGCACCTGCCAGCCCTTGCTCTGCGCCGCCTGGGCCAGCACCTTCGCGGCCAGCACCGTACCCTGGCCACCCACGCCTGCAAGCAAAATGTCGATCATCGCACGCCTCCTTCCTCCGACAGCGGCAATCCCGCCAAGGGGCCAGTCGGCCCTTCGGAATGCACGATGCGTTCTGCCACTGGCACCCCTTCGGCTGCCCCCAACACCTCACCAGGCGTCTCGTTCGGCTCGCCTGCTATCTCCGTTTCCTGGAAGTCATTCACCTCATCAGTCAGTACACGAGGGATCGACCCCGTTTGGAACGGATCGGGGTTCGGGGCGTAGATGGCCGGCTCTGTCGGCACCGCGCCGCCAAAACCCACGGCGCCCTGGATAGCGTCGAAGGGGCACACCTGCACGCAGAGCGCGCAGCCATCGCACAAGCTCGTATCCACAAAAGCTTGACCACGCGTGCCCGACTTCGGACCGCGCAGCCCCTCATCGAAGCCGATGCCAGGGCACCCGATGGAGGTAATGCACTTTTTGCAGCCGGTGCACTTGTCGGCATCGATGAACACCGGAGCATCGGGCTTCTTCAGCTGAATGCACGGCGCACGGAAGATGATGGCCGAGGGCCCCTCGTAGTCGATGGCCGCGCGGGCCGCCGCCACGGAGCTTTCCAGACTGTGAGGATTGGCGAACCCGATGTGCTGGATGCCGAGGCCGTGCAGCACTTCCTCAATGACGATGGGGCGGCGCCGCTCGCCCATGAGCGTGACGCCCGTACCCGGGTGGGGCTGACTGCCCGTCATGGCCGTGGTGGCATTGTCCAGGATAGCGAAGGTGACGTCGTGGCCGTTGTACACTGCATTCGCGATACCGGTCATAGCGCTGGCGAAGAACGTGGAGTCGCCCACGAAAGCCACCTGCTTCTTGTCCGGCTCGGCCACGGCAAAGCCCTGGGCCATGGTGATGCCCGCGCCCATGCACAGGCAGGTGTCCACCGCATCGAGCGGCTGGGCGTTGCCGAGCGTGTAGCAGCCGATGTCCCCGCACAGCACGGCCTCACGGCCGCGGAGCGCCTGCTTCACGGCATAGAAGCTGCCGCGGTGAGGGCATCCCGCGCACAGCACCGGCGGCCGCACGGGTAACGGGCCCTCGTAGCTGAGATCGTTGGCGCCGATGGTGGACGCCACCAGGGCGGCGAGCCCATTGGAGCGGTGGGTGCGATCGAAGAACCGGCCCAGGCGGCCGGCGATGTTCTCCGTCGTGTTCTCGCCGCGATCGTTAGCCTCGCCGGTCAGCTTGCCGTGCACCCGCAGCGGCAGATGGCGCGCCCCGGCCAGCTTCAGCATCTCCTCTTCCAGCACGGAATCGAGTTCTTCGAAGACGATCACATCGGTCAGCCCCTCGGCAAAGGCCGCCGCCGTCTCAGTCGGGAAAGGATACGGCGTCCCCACAGCTATGAAGCGGTAGCGCGGCACGGGGATGCCGGCACGAGCGGCCTGAGACGTGATGAGCGTCAGCGCCTCGCGAGCATAGGCTGCCGATACGCCGCCAGCCACAATACCCACCGCAGGAGCAGACGCTCCAGCACCTTCGACGCCATTCTGAGCGCAAGCGCCCTCACCTTCCCCGCCCCCTTCGAACACCTCGTTGAACTGCGCGAATGCGGGGTCGTGAGTGTAGTCCCAAGCTATTTGGGCCAACCGGCGATTGATCTCACCGTGCGCCTCGAAAGCCCGTTTGGGGAAAATGACCCACTTCGGATCCTTCTGGAAACCTTCTTCAGGCAGCGGACGACCGTGAGTTTCCTCGGCCACCTCGAAGAACGTGGAAGCATGGTTGATACGCGTCGTGGGACGCACGATGACCGGCGTGTGGTAGCGCTCGGACAGATCGAAGGCGGCCCGCATCATGGCGAAGCCCTGCTCGGGCGTAGCCGGATCGAGCACCGGCACCTTCGCGAAGGAGCCGAACCGGCGCGTGTCCTGCTCGGTTTGGGAGGAGATGGGACCCGGATCGTCGGCCACGAACAGCACGCAGCCGCCGCCCGTGCCCACGTAGTTCAGCGACATGAGCGCATCGGAAGCGACATTGAGCCCCACCTGCTTGCAGGTGAACAGCACCCGCGCGCCGCAGTAGGACGCGCCGGCCAGCATCTCGAGCGCCGCCTTCTCGTTGGTGGACCATTCCACATGCACGTCCTGGGCCGCGCCCGCCGCGTGCAGCTTCGCCACGGTTTCCACCAGCTCGGACGATGGCGTGCCGGGATACCCCGCCACCACGTTCACCCCGGCCTCCAAAGCCGCGTGGGCAAACGCCTCGTTTCCCATCAGAAGTTTCTTCGCCATATTCGTTCCGCCACTCTCGTCAACCTGTTGGAACAACCTGTCCGTTGGCGTCAGCCTAACGGACGCTCTTTCCGTCGGTATCAACTTACTACCTACCCGCCGACTCAATCTACTGGGACAATTTGCCTATCGGCTTTTCGCCAAAAATTGCGGTTGTTAGCATTTTCTGCAGACATTCGAGACGGAAGACCTCGCCTCATGTCCATTTTCTGCCCCGAAATTGAACCATTTGCCCTCATTGGCGTCATTTTCGCCCCTTAGATTTCCCTCGGCTCCACTGCGGATGCTAACAAACGCAATTTTTGGGAAAAAATCGGAGACCGAATCGCCTGCAACCACGAACAAGGGCGCCTCTGCCACGCAAACCGTCGAGCAAATTGCGTGGCGCAGACCGCACCCATTACAAGACGAGAACGCCTAGGACGCCATCTCTGCCTTCAGGTCGGCCACCTTCTGCAGCATGACTTCGTCATTCGTGCCCATCATCTGCACAGCAAGGATGGCGGCGTTCTTCGCGCCGTTGATGGCCACGCAAGCCACCGGCACGCCCGAGGGCATCTGCACCATGGAAAGCAGTGAGTCCAGACCACCCAAGTCGCTCGTCTTCATGGGCACGGCGATAACCGGCAGCGGCGTAAAGGCCGCCACGACCCCACCCAAGTGCGCCGCTTTGCCGGCAGCAGCGATGATGACCTTGATGCCGCGGTCGTGAGCCGTTTCCGCCCACTCGTGCACCACGGCCGGCTTGCGATGGGCGCTCGCCACCTTCACCTCGTAGGGCACGCCCATGGCGTCCAGCTGCGCCATGCACGGCTCCATGGCCGGCATGTCCGATTCCGATCCCATAATGATGCCGACTACCGGCGTTGCCTCGCTCATGTTCGCGTCCTTTCATCAGTTTGTCGCAGGCCAACCCCGCATCGTAAGTTGTCGCCCATTATAAAACCGTCTCGTGGCAAATCGCCTACGAATGGCCGGGCTTCGCCCTAGTCGGTAGCCGATGACCTATGGTGGGAAGACCATCAACTAGAAGGAGGCCCCCATGAGCACGGAAACTTACCGCGACCACGTAGAGCAGCAGGAGAAGCACATCAAAGACCACATCGGCGACGAGATTCGCAAGGTCAAAGAGCGCGAAGAGCGCGAGACCCACGGGTTCCATGACGTCATCGGCGACGAAATTGCCCACGAGGAAAAGGCCGAGCGCCGCCAGCAGGATGAGACCGATGCCGCCCTCGCAGAAACCGCCGACACCATCTTGCGCGGAGAATAGGCGATTCCCGAAAAAAACTTCTTGCGCCCGCGCACCAAGTCGGGTATTATCAACTTCGCTCTTTTGGTGAAGCCGAAACAGCACCTGCGGGCGTGGCGGAATTGGCAGACGCGTACGGTTCAGGTCCGTATGGGGGCAACCCCATGGAGGTTCAAGTCCTCTCGCCCGCACCATTTTGAAACGAACGCCCTCTCCGGAGGGCGTTTTTCATTTTCTGTTCAATCACTTCTCACGGGCAATGACGCAACTAGGGGTCATCGGCAAGTAAGGACAAGAACAAAAACCGCATCCTGCAGAGGGCCAAGTGCAGCATTTTTGCAGCAATGCCGCAACCTCACAATGCAGCAACACCGCGGTGCGTCTCCCAGGCTTCAGATTGCTTTCTCGCCCGTAACAAGCGATATTCACCGTCCCGCCCCTAAGGCTCATTGCCGACAATGGAGAGAGCCGAATAGCAGCAGGCACGACCAACCATGCTGCTCTATCTTGCACGGGAGGCATCTCATGAAGAAAACCATTCCGCCGAGCGCCATTGCGAAAACCGCCGCCGGCGTGGGCGCCGTTGCCGCCACCGTTGCACTCGGCATGCTCGTCAAGCGCCAGCGTGTGCGCGCAACCTGCAAGCCGTTCTACAGCGGGGCCACCCGCTGCTTCAAGATCCCCGGATTGAACGAGGGATTCGTGCCCCAGGATCTCTTCTATCTGGACGACGAAAAAACCTGGCTGTTCAGCGGCTACGAGGCTAACCGGAAACCGTCGCCGATCTTCCAAGTGAGCGAGGACGGGCACGTGCGGCGCCACGAGGTGCTTTTTCCCAGCGGCTCCCTTTACCGCGGCCACGGAGCCGCCATCACCGCCGCGGGCCCCTTCGTCTTTCTCACGGTTCGCGACGGATTTGTGGCCATCGACCGCGCGACCCTCGCCGATGCAGCCGACGGCGACATCCTGCAGGCCACCGGGCACCGCGCGATCCCCCTTTTGCCCGCGTTCATGAACGTGCAGAAGGGCATGCTCTACATCGGCGAATTCCAGCACCGGATCTTCTACCCCACCCCGAAAAGCCACTGGCTACGCTGCCCTTCCGGCGAGACCAACCCAGCGCTCGCGTTCGCCTACGCGCCCCACGACCACGGCCCCTTCGGATTTGGGGAGCACCCGGCGGCGGTGTATTCCATCCCCGGAAATGTGCAGGGGCTGTGCGTCACGCCCGACGGCAATATCGCGCTCAGCTTGGCCTGGGGCTTCGGCGATGCTGAGATTCGCATCTACGACCCCGCCCGGACGCACCGCGGCGGCAGCTACATGGTGGAAGGCCATCACTGCCCGCTTTATTTTCTCGACGACGCGACGCTCATGCAGACGCTGACCGTGCCACCCATGGCCGAGGGCATCGACACCCACGATGGCCAGGTGTACCTCGCGAATGAGTCGGCCAGCAACTTATACCTGCTCGGCAAGTTCTTCGGCGGCAGCTACGTGTACTCCTTCCCCACTTCCTAAGGAACGCGCCGAACCTACCCCCATATATCCTTATGTACTGGAGGCCTTGCCAAAGACGAAGCGAATTGTCACCGCCCCCAAAAGCGCGCGCAACAAGCGTGTCTCCTATGACCTTGAGTAACTTTCGCGCGCGATTTCCCATGACATGACGCCTTTGCCGAACTCCTTTGCCAAGCCGGCACCCTTTTTCGGAAATAGATGGGAGTTTCGAGCAGCTGGCCATACGAAATAGGGAAGTAGACGGAAGTTTCGAGCATTTTCGGAACGAATTAAGCGCTCCAGAGCCCGTTTCATGCTCGAAACTCGCGTTTATTTCCGCAGACGCGCTCGAAACTCCCATCTATTTCCGAAATCGCAGTTATCGCGAAGATAAGAAGCGCCAAGCCTGAACAGCTCTCGGTATTTTTCCGATAGACAACAACTCAAAGAAAGACGAATGACAGGTCGCGGATGGAAAGAAAAGGCTTCCTTGGCCCCTCTACACTTACCTCGATGCTTTTGCTCAGAAAACAATGCTGCCATCGAGATGAGGAGACCACCATGACCACCCCCGCAAAACGAACCACTCGCTCCTTCGCGGCTTTCGTTCTCGCCTTGTGCCTGGCTGCGTCTCTCACCTCCTGTGCCTACAGCGCCTTGGCCGCAACGAACGGCGACGAGGGCACCGAGGCAACAACGAGCGCCACGGAAGAGGCGGATGCCACCGAGACGCCCACCGCGGCAGCCGAAACGCCCGCCACAGCGGCTGAGGCCCCCACCGCGGCAGCCGAGACCCCCGCCACAGCGGCCGAGATCCCCACCACCGCGACAATCATGTACTACGAGAACGTCAGCTACGACGACGGCGACACCGAGCCCGACGAGAATGGCCGGGTGCTGCTAGGCAGCTACGAACTCACCGACGTGCACGTAGGGCAGACGCTGAATGCGTGGAATTACGTGGTCGACATCCCCGGACATTTCTTCTGGGACGGCTGGCCGCAAAATCTCACGCTGACCGACAACCCTTCCGACAACGTCATCAACCTCTTCTACTTCAAGCTGTGGAACAACGAGTACACGGTGAATTACTACCTCATGGAAAACGCTGACCTGACCGCCGACAACTGGAAGGACGCACTGGCGCCCGACGACGTGAAGTTCGTCAAGATGGGGTCGGAGACCTTCACCGACCAGCGCTTCGACAAACTCGTCAAGGGCGACGCCTACGAGTACAAGATTGACGGCACTTACGTGGTGGACACCTACCCGTCCGAGATACGCGTAGGCGTCAACCCCGACGACAACGTCATCAACGTGCTTTACGTGCCCGATTCCGCGAATCTGCCCGACGATATTGAAGTGCCCACCGACACAACGCCGCCAAGCGATGCGACCCAGCCGGACGACACGACGCCGCCCGACGACAGCGGAAACGGCGACAACAGCGCCGACCAACCCGCCGATGGCTCCGGAGCCGACAAACCAGCGGACGATTCCAGCGCCGACAAGCCCGCCGACACGCCGAGCGCCGACGGAAGCGCGACGCCGAGCCTGCCGAACGATACCACCTTCGACAAAGACGAAATCGAAAGCGTGCTGCCTGACGACGTGAAGGACGAGGTGGTAAAAGACTTCATCGAATCGGGCGACGCACAAGATAAGACGGAGATCACCGAAGAGATGATCGAGAACCCCGTGAGCAAATCCGACGCCGACTACGTGAAGAACGTCTACGAGACCGGCCTGAAAGAGGGCGAGAAGTTGGCCCAGACGGGAGACCTTGTGCCCCTCGCCATCATTGCGAGCATCGCTTTAGGAGCAGCGGCAGCGGGTGCCATCGCCTTCATCATGAACCGACGCGCCAAACGCTAAGCCCGCCACGCTGTCCGAAAAAGGGAATTACGGTGCAGCATCCCCCCTCTCCCCTTTGCGAAAGATGCGAAACTCTGCGAAAGACCCGGCGGTGCCCGCAGCCCTACTCCCCCTTCGAGGTGAGGTGCCAGCCGTTGCAGTAGGGGCAGCGGTAAACGTGCAGGGGCGGGGCGCCGTGCTCGGCACATTCGGCAGCGGTGAGCTCGGCCTCGTAGCGACTCGCATAGCGGTTCTTGCGCTCGCAGGCCTTGTAGCGTCGGGCGGCCGCGCGTTCCTCGTCGTGGCGCTGGCTGCGCGCGTTCTCGCTGGCGAACAGGTCGTCCATGCCGCCGAGGGATGCGGCGAACTCCGCCTTCTGCTTCTGCCACGCCGACCGCTTCTTGCTGCCCACGGACGCCTCCCTTCCCGCAACACCTTCTGCACAGACGCCAAGAACCATGCTATAATGCAAGCAATCGGTGCCCCGCTCAGCCGGGCGGCACTGGTTAATGACTAAGCCGGGTTTACCTTCGCACGGGGCCCGGCTTCTTCTTTGCCAACACCGTCCGTCACTCCTTCCTCACCAGGAAAAGCCCGATGATTCCGATAAACACAAGCATGAGATCGCACAGGGCAATGACAGTTTGCGTGTCCATAGGGTAGCTCCTTTCTCGAAGCCGCCCGGACGTGACGGGGCGCCGACCCTCATTGTAACCCAATTCTAGTCTCGCACAATCGTGGAATTTTCCGCTTACTAGATTCCCCGTTGACAATACTTTGATATCAAAGTACTTTGGATAGCGACGCTATTGGAAGCTCCTTCGGATGATCCGTCGAAGAGAGAGAAGGGAGGCGTGCGTGATCGGCATTCTGTACGAGTCGGACGAATGGTCCGACTGGAAGTTGGGGCGCGAGCTCGAGGCGGCGCTGGCGGAGAACGCGCTCGCCGAAGCCGTTCCAGCTGAAGCGAACTCGCAGACAGCGACAAGAGAAAGCGACGCAGCCGACAATTCCTGGCGTCACGTGCGCATGATCAACATGGAAGACGCCGGCGCCGTGGAACAGGCCCGCAGCTGCGCCATGCTCGTCAGCCGGGTGTTCGCGAGCGCAGCCTTCCGCGGGCACCAGCGTTCTCACCGGGCCATGGAAGATATCATCGCCCTGGCCGAGGCTGAGGGCATCCCGCTCATCAATCCTGGTCGCGCCCATCACTTCGAAATCGACAAGCGTCTGGCCACCGAAACGCTGCGCAACGCGGGCATCACGGCTCCAGCTATCATCGCATGGGGAACACCCGCCGAGCTCGGCAGAGCGGCGGCCGACCTCGACGATTCGCGCTCTGTTGCTCTCAGCCGGGAAGAAGCCTCCGAGGCTTGGAGCCCCAGTGCATCAGAAGCCGAAATCGCCTCCCACAGATGGCCCCGGCCGACCCCGGACCAATGGACCTACCCTTGCATCATCAAGCCGAACTGCGGCGGTCGCACCACGCACACCGCTGTGCTGCGCAGCCCTGCCGCCGCCCGCGCATTTCTGAGCGCAGCCCCCAATCTCGTCTTCATCGTGGAGCCTTATATCGACGCCGCCGGCGGATTCCTCACGCGCATCGAGGTGGTGGACAGCCGCATCGCGCTCGTGGTGAAGCGGTCGGTGGCAGCGAGCGGGCTCTCCTCCTACCACGAGGGCTCCACCTACGAGTTGTACCCCGACTGCCCCGCCGCCGCCACCGATGCCGTGCTGGAAGCGGCCCGCATCCTGGACATCCAATTCGGCAGCTTCGACGTCATCGAGGCCGCCGAGGGCAACTTCATCATCGACGCCAACAGCGTGTCGAACGTGTCGGAAGACTGCACCGAGCTATTCGGCTTCGATCTTATGGCCGCCTACGCCCGAGCGCTGGCTGCCCGCTACCGCGCGCTGCGCAACGCCACAAATTAGCACTCCTCGAGAAAGGGACCTCATGCTCACCATCCCCGAAGTTTACGACCTGTTCGACCAAATCGGCTGTTGCAGCTTCGCCACCCTCGATGGGTGCGGCGGCGTCGATTCCCGCATCGCGCACTTCTTTGCCTGCGACGAGGAGGGCCTCTACCTGCGCACCATGGACGTGAAGCCCTTCTACCGCCAGCTTGTGGAAGGTGGCAAGCTGTCCGTTTGCGGCGAGAAAACCGCCGCGCCCTGCAGCTGGGATGACGACAACATGCCGCATTTCCAGCCAGGCTTCATGGTGCGCGTCTCCGGCGACGTGCGCCTGCTTACGCCCGAGGAAGTGGAGGCGAAGGCAGCGGCAAACCCCCAGTTCAACGTCGCAGTATACGACATCAACAAGTACCCCGAGACCCGCGTGCTCGTGCTGCATTCCGCCTGGGGCGAGCTGTACGACTACGACTTCAACATGGTGCACCGCGACCACAAGATCCTCCGCGAGCGCTTCGCCTGGGGCGGTGCGACTTTCGAGGCGCCAGGGCTTTCCATCACCGATGCGTGCATCGAGTGCGGTGCCTGCGCCGATGCCTGCACCCACAAGGCCATCGTGGCCGGCACGCCCTACGCCATCCTCGGCGAACGCTGCGACGAGTGCGGCAACTGCTACCATGTCTGCCCCGCTGGTGCCGTCGTCAGCAAAGGCGCTTCGGAAGATTAGGAGAGAGCCGTGCGAGAAGAACCAGAAGAGCGCAGAGAAACCGCCGCCGTTCCGAGCGCATCACACGCCTCGAGCGTCCAAGACGTCCCGAACATGCCCCCTCACGGCGATATCGTCAGCCTTATGAGCCGCACACTCGGCGCCGCCAACCGCTATCTTGTGGCGCTCATGGCCCGCGAGGGAATTGTCGGCATCGTGCCCTCTCACGGCGACATCCTCATGCAGCTGTTCGCCCACGACGCCATGCCCATGGCCGTCCTGGCCGAGGCCATCGGGAAGGATCCCTCCACCGTGACGGCCCTCGTGCGCAAGCTGGCCGACGCCGGCTACGTGGAGAAGGTGCCGAGTTCCCGCGACCGCCGCGTGTACGAGGTGCGCCTGACCGATGCGGGCCGTGCTCTGGCACCGGCCATGGAGCGAGTGTCCCGCGCGCTTATCGCAACGCTGACAAATGGCGTGACGCCCGACGACCTCGCTTGCACCTGTCGTACCATGAAGGCCATGCAAGAGTACTTGACGACCGCATCTGACGCGGCGCGCGAAACCGACCCCGACCAATAGCCCGGGCGCAAAGCCCCGTCCGAACGTTACCCCAGCCCCAAGGAGACCGATGATGAACCTTTCCCCATCCCGCACCTTCAACACCGCGAAAGCCGCCCTCGCCGGCGCCGTTATCGTCTGCGCTCTTGCGCTTGCCTGCGGCTTGGCCGGCTGTGCCTCGAATGCCGCCGATAGCGACAGCTCTGCCACCGACGGCAACGCCACCGGCGAAAAGACCCTCCGCGTGGCTATGGAACTGGCCTACCCGCCCTTCGAAACGAAGGACGACGCCGGCAACCCCGAGGGGCTGGCCGTCGATTTCATCCGCGATTTCGGCGCCGCCTACGGCTACGACGTGCAGATAGAGAACACCGCCTGGGACGGGCTTATCCCGTCGCTGCAGTCGGACAAGGCCGATCTGGTCATCAGCTCGATGACCATCACCGACGAGCGCAAGCAGTCCGTGGACTTCTCCGACGCCTACGCCATGGCCCAGCTGGCCATTCTGGCGAACGCGGATTCCGGCGTGGCCTCCATCGACGACTTGAACCAGCCGGGCAAGAAGGTGGCCGTGAAGACCGGCTCCACCGGGGACGTGTACGCCACGAAGAACCTGACCAACGCTGAAATCGTGCGCCTGGCCGACGAGAGCGCGTGCGTGACTGAAGTAGTGCAGGGCAAGGCCGACGGCTTCCTCTACGACCAGCTGACCATCTACCGCAACCACCAGGCGAACCCGGATACCACCGAGGCCGTGTTCATCCCCTTTCAGGATGCCGAGGAATGGGGCATCGCCGTGAAAAAGGGCAACACGGAGCTGCTCGACCAGCTGAACGCCTTCATCGCCCAGTCGAAGACCGACGGCGAGTTCGACCGCCTCACCGAGAAGTACCTCTCCGAGGAAAAGAAGGCCTTCGACCAGTACGGCTTCAAGTGGTTCTTCGATTTCGAGTAATTTCAAGTACCCTGTAGAGAGCACGCGCAGAAAACCTGAGCGCTCGCCACGGGCGCTCTTCCCTATTCCGAAACTTAAGGAGGCGAGCGGGCCGATGCCTAATTCCACAACTACATCGGCGCCCCGCCGCACGCGCCGAACCCTCCGCCCCTTCACCGCCGACGCAGGCGCGCCCGTGCG
>OLQR01000835.1_pt1 | contig 20970 bp, 15 predicted proteins | sample 1671881 | NCBI WGS metagenome assembly OLQR01 (sample SAMEA3136623, study PRJEB25190) | human gut metagenome | biome: human gut; feature: human-associated habitat; material: faeces | place: Austria | collected 2013 | reverse complement strand
CCTCCTCGTCGAGAGCGGCGCTGGTAATCAGCATGGTTTCGTACTTTGCCATTTTGTAGCACCTCCTTTTGGACTTAAGGGTCCTGCAATCACAGGACCAAGGGTACACACAAAACGCGGCATCGCGTCTTGTGTGCGGCGTGTCTGTTCAGACAGCAATTTATTATAGCAAGCTGTGTGGATTCTGTCAAGCTTTTTCCGAAAAAAGATATAATAAAAAATATTTTGATTTTTTTGTGAAAGAGGAATATAATATAGTGGCTTTCAGAGGATGAACGGCAGGGCAGCCGGGGATCGGCCGTCTCTCTGCTCTCTGTTATCCGTCTTCGAAAGGAATGTATATATGGTTCTGGGAATTTTATAGTAAAGGAAGGATTCTTTGTGTATTCGGTTTTCCGTAATCTGGCAATCATCATCCTCAGCGCAAAGTTCTTTGGCCTGGTGGCCCGCAAGTGCAAGGCCCCGCAGGTGGTGGGTGAGATCCTTGCCGGTTTGATCATCGGTCCCTGTGTGCTGAATCTGGTGCAGACCAGTGATGCCATCTCCACCTTTGCAGAGATCGGCGTGGTGATGCTGATGTTCACCACGGGCCTTGGCACCAATCTGAAGGAACTTATCAAGGCCGGCCCCATCGCCACCCTGGTCGCCTGCGTGGGCGTAGCCGTTCCGCTGGTGGGCGGCACCCTGCTGTACAGTGCGTTCTACGGCTTCTCTGCCGTGGGCAGCCCTGAGTTCTACCGTGCCCTGTTCATCGGCACCATCATGACGGCCACCAGCGTGTCCATTACGGTGGCAACCCTGCAGGAGCTGGGCCACCTGAAGAGCTTTCTCGGCACCACCATCGTCAGTGCCGCCGTCATTGATGATGTCATCGGCATCGTAGTCCTCACCTGCGTGCTGGGCGCAAGCTCCGGCACCGGCACGGGTCTGGGCAAGGTGCTCATTAATACGGTGCTGTTCTTTGCCACTGCCGTGGGCGTGGGCGTTGTGGCTCACTTTGCTATGACATGGCTGGACAAGCGCAATCCCCACACCCAGCGCATCACCATCGTGAGCATGGCGTTCTGCTTTGCCATGGCCTACATCGCCGAGGAATACTTCGGCATTGCAGATATCACCGGTGCCTATATCGCCGGTATCGTTCTGTGCACCATGGACGATGCCCCCTACGTGGAGCGCCGCGTGGATATCAGCAATTATATCATTTTTGCACCCATCTTCTTTGCATCCATCGGCTTGAAGACCGACATCAGCGGCCTGACGCCGGAAATCTTCCTGTTCTGTGTCTGCTTCGTCATTGTAGCACTTATCACCAAGATCATCGGCTGCGGCCTTGCGGCCAAGATCTGCCGCTTTAACTGGGGCGACTCCCTCAAGATCGGCGTTGGCATGATGACCCGCGGCGAGGTGGCACTGATCGTGGCCCAGAAGGGCCTGGAGGTCGGCGTGGTGGACTCGGTCTACTTTACCGCTGTGATCCTGCTGATCGTGGTGTCCAGTGTGGCAACGCCGCTGGTGCTCAAGGCACTCTTTACCAAGATGCCGCCGCAGAAGCACCCCAGTCAGGTAAATGGGTAAACAATAAAAAAGATCCTCCGACAGATCTGCCGGAGGATCTTTTATTTTCAGGATAAGTTACAGTGTTTTGCAGAACTCCTTCAGGTAAGCGCGGAATTCTTCGCCGATCTCCGGATGCTGCAGGGCCAGCTCCACCTGAGCTTCCACCACCTTGAGCTTGTTGCCCATGTCGTAGTGCTTGCCGGTGAACTCTACGGCCGTCATGCCGCCGCGGGTGCGGGCATACTCGGCCATGGCATCGGTCAGCTGGATCTCGCCGCCTGCGCCGGGCTTGGTGTGGGCAAGGATATCGTAGATCTCCGGGGTCAGCAGCACGCGTCCCAGAATGGAGTAGTTGCTGAACTCCTGTCCCTTCTTGGGCTTCTCGATCATGTCGTCCACAAAGAAATAGTTGTCGTGGATGGGGGTGGTCTTCAGGCTGCAGTACCGGCTCACATCTTCCCATGGCACTGCGGAAACGCCTGCCACCGGGCGGCCGAACTCCTCGTAGGCGCGGATCAGCTGAGCACAGACCGGGTCCTCGCCCCAGATCACGTCATCGCCGTAGATGACAACAAAGGGATCATCGCCGGTGAAAGCCTTGGCGGTGTTCACAGCATGGCCCAGACCCAGCGTCTGCTTCTGGCGCACAAAGAGGATGTTTGCCATGTTGGCGATGCCAAGGCACTCTTCCAGCGCCTTTTCCTTGCCGGGCTTTGCCAGCTTTTCTTCCAGCTCAGGGCTGCGGTCAAAGTGATCCTCGATGATGCTCTGGTTGCGGCCCAGAATGATGAGGATATCGGTGATGCCGGAACGCACAGCTTCTTCCACCAGATACTGGATGGCAGGCTTGTCCACAATGGGCAGCATACCCTTGGGCATGGCCTTGGTAGCGGGCAGCACGCGGGTGCCAAGACCGGCGGCAGGAATGACAGCTTTTGTGACTTTCTTCATCATGATCCATATTCTCCTATTACTATTTTGAAATCCGCAACGCCAGCCTCTGCAGGCGGCATTGCAGATCAGAGCATCCCAGCCAAAGCGTCCAGATTCGGACCCATCAGCACGGTAGCGCAGGCACCCAGCACCATCAGCAGTACAAAGGCACCGATCACACCGGCGATGCTCACGCCGCCCTGCGCAGACAGGACCGCACGGCGCTGGGCAGCGTCCGGGAACTCAGCACGGATGCGGCGGATGCGCTCGGCTGCGCTTTTGCGGTACAGCCACTTGGCGTACAGGGTGCGCAGCATCACCAGCGCAAAGCTGAACACTGTCATAATGCGGGAAAGCACGACGATGGCAGTGCTGCTGATGCCCGCAGTGAGCGGACTGCCGGTGGCCTGCATCATGCTCAGCAGGGTGGGCAGGGCCACCACCAGCTCTGCGGCCAGAAAACCAAAAGCCGGCTTCCACGCCTTGCGGTAGAAGAAATAGAACGGGCCGAACACCAGCGCCGAGAAGCACATGGAAATTTTGGTGTGCTGCAGCTGCATCCGGCTGTAATCGTTCAGGTAGACGGGCGCGGCCTTGCCAATATAATCGTTCCAGTCGCTGTAAGGGATGCCGTCGATCAGCTCTTCCTTGCCAAAGGCCGCCTGCACGTTGCGGCGGGTAGGTTCCTCCACCGTCTGCTGATACTGGCGGTAAAGGTCGTTGTAATCAAAGCGTCCGTCTGCGCCGGTGCCGGGCTGGCTCTGGGTGGGCGGCTCCGGGCACTGGCTCTCCGGCGGAAGAACGGCACCGCAGCAGCGGCAGCGCTCTTCGGTGCGCAGGGTGCGCTCACCGCAGCTGGGGCAGGTGCGCAGAGCATCGTCTTTGTACGGGAACGTCCATTCATAGCCCGCACCATGGGCGGGGGTGTGGATGCAGCGGCCAAGCTTTTCGTAGCACTCGCGGTGATAGGGTGCGCCGCAGTCCGGGCAGACCACGATATCATCGGTCAGCGCCAGCGGTCTGCCGCAGCCTTCGCAGGGACAGCCATAATATTTCGGCATGATTTCCTCCTGTTGTATGGTTCATACTGGTATTATACTCCCCTGAAAGAGAAAAGAAAAGGTGAAAATCTTCAAAATTCCAGCAGGATAATCCATTTACCCCTTTACTTTAGCATAGATTCTCGGTATACTAATGAAGTATCTGTGTATAAACTGTGTCTTTTGGCAAGTACAAAGGACTTTACCTTATTTATCATTTCGAGAGGGATTTAGAGAATGATCACGATTGACGAACTGAAGGTGCAGCTTGCCGATTACGGCAAGGCGGTCAAGGACTTGGAAGAAGCCCTTGCCATTGATGCCTCCCGCAAGCGCGTGCAGGAACTGGAGCACACCATGAGCCGCCCCGGCTTTTATGATGATGCAGACCTGAGCAAGAAGGTCTTTGACGAAGTGGGCGACCTGAAGGGCAAGCTGAGCCGCTTTGAAAAGCTGCAGGGCCTGTACGATGATGCCGAGACCATGCTGGAAATGCTGGATGAAGAATACGACCCCGCCATGATCCCCGAAGCAGAGGAGTCTGTGAACGCTGTGGGCAAGGCAGTGGATGAGCTGCAGCTGATGACCATGCTGAACGGTGAGTACGACCACAGCAACGCCATCCTGACCTTCCATGCCGGTACCGGCGGCACCGAGGCACAGGACTGGGCCGAAATGCTGTACCGCATGTACAACAAGTGGGCTTCCAACCACGGCATGACCGTGGAGGTTCTGGATTATCAGGACGGTGATGAAGCCGGCATGAAGAGCGCCTCCATGATGGTGAAGGGTGCCAACGCCTACGGCCTGCTCAAGAGCGAGAACGGTGTGCACCGTCTGGTGCGCGTGTCGCCCTTTGACGCCAACGCCCGCCGCCAGACCAGCTTTGCTTCGCTGGAAGTGATGCCCGAGCTGGATAACACCATTCAGGTGGATATCCGCCCCGAGGACATTGAGATGCAGGTGTACCGTTCCTCCGGTGCCGGCGGCCAGCACATCAACAAGACTTCTTCCGCTGTCCGTCTGATCCACAAGCCCACCGGCGTCGTGGTCAGCTGCCAGACCCAGCGCAGCCAGTTCCAGAACCGTGACTACGCCATGGAAATGCTGAAGGCAAAGCTGTATCAGATCGCAAAGCAGCAGCACATGGATAAGATCGACGACATCAAGGGCGTGCAGAACGAGATCGCATGGGGTCATCAGATCCGCAGCTATGTGTTCATGCCCTACACCATGGTCAAGGATCACCGCACCAACTACGAGACCGGCAATGTGGATGCCGTGATGGACGGCGATCTGGACGGTTTCATCTTCGCATACCTCAAGGCTGCAAGCCGCGGGGAGCTGCAGGATACCTGATCTTGAACGTATAAAATGCAAAGGCCGTGCTTCCTTTTATGGAGGCACGGCCTTTTTTGTGTTCTTACGCCAGATCAGGCAGAATGGTATCCCAGAGATTTTCCTCCTGCCGCAGGGCGTTGAAGCAGCAGTCCAAGTACATTTTGTTTGCCGCTGCAAGGATCGTGCTGCGCAGAAGCAGCTTTTCATCTGCGGCATCCACGGCAAGGTCGCGGATCTCCCTGGTGCAGCCGAATACAAACGGCAGGCAGTTTTCCATCTCGTCGCAGAAGTAGTCGTAAGCTGCCCCGGCGGAACAGTGCGCCCGCTGCATTTTAAACAGGGAATCGATGTTTTCCATTGAGAGCACCGTTTTGGAGACTGCAATGTACATCAGGGATGCGATCTGATCGCGGGCGTACTTCTTGTGCACCGGGTGGGACAAAATGCCCTTTTTAACGTAGTTGCTGACCATGGAAGAGGTGAGCTCCACGCCGCAGAAGGTGCGGAAATAGCTGTTGACGTACTGCACGGTCTGGTCAAGATAAAGCCCCATCTGCGGGAGATCGGCGTACCGGGGCAGGGCAAACCCGGCGGCGCAGGCCGCAACGCGGCATTTGGTTTCAGTTTTCATATCGTAAGCAGTTTTCTAAGGTTGGTGCAGCAGGGCTGCGCGGGATACAGAAAATGGTTTTCTGGCGGTATTATAGCGCAAATCGGTTCTCTGGTCAACGGATTTTTAAAACTTTTGAAAGAATGCATAAAATCCCTTGACAGGTTTTTGAAAAACTGCTATGATGTCTGCAGTGAACCGAAAAACCATGCAGGCGGAAGTGCGTGTAAGGCACGGAAAATAAAAAAATGACCTGCTATCACAAAATAGATTTGGAGCGTGCATTTTATGAAAACCAAGATCGTTGTGGATTCTTCGTCCAGCCTGTATGCCCTGCCGGGCGTGGATTTTGCCTGTGTGCCGTTGAAGATCATCACGGATGAACAGGAATATCTGGATGACGGTACTCTGGATGCTGTGGGCATGGCCCGGTCTCTGCGTACTTACAAGGGCAAGACCAGCACCTCCTGCCCCAATGTGGCAGACTGGCTGGCTGCTTATGAGGGTGCGGAGCAGATCTTTGTTGCCACCATCACGGGCACACTGTCCGGCAGCTACAATGCTGCACTGCTGGCAGCGGAAGAATACAAGGAAACGCACCCGGAGGCCCGTGTTTTTGTTCTGGACAGCCTGTCCGCCGGGCCGGAGCTGCGTCTGCTGGCAGAGCGTCTGCGGGATTTCGTCCGGATCGGGATGGAGTTTGACGAGATCTGCGAGGCGATCCTGGCTTACCACAAGCACACACATCTGCTGTTTTCGTTGGAATCGCTGGCCAATCTGGCCCGCAATGGCCGTGTGAAGCCTGCTGTTGCCGCTGTGGCACGGATGCTGGGCATCCGGGTCATTGGTCAGGCCAGTGAGAGCGGCGAGCTGGAGGTGCTGTGCAAGACCCGCGGCGAGCACGGTGCACTGGAGCGCATCGTGCTGGAATTGAAGGATCACGGCTTTACCGATGGCAAAGTGCACATTGCCCACTGTGATAACCCGGAAGCGGCCAAGCGCCTGAAGCTGATGATCCACGCGGTGTTTGCAGGGGCGCAGGTGGATGTGACCGAGTGCGGCGGCCTGTGCAGCTACTATGCTGAGCTGGGCGGCCTGATGGTGGGCTATGAGGACGGAAAAACAGAGTAAAAGAGTTTTTGATATTGCAAGCAAGCCGGGCCTGCGGGTCTGGCTTGCTTTTTTTTTGAACAGCGCAAAACTTGAAAAAGTTGTAAAACCGCGCTATACTTACACATAATTATAAATGGGAAAGGAGGGCAGGCCCATGCTTTTTCGTTCACCGGTCGTGCGCTTTTTCAGCCGCATTCTGAACCGCGTCACCATCACGGTGGTGTTGGTGGCATTGCAGCTGCTGTGGTTGTGCTGGGTGGCGTTTGCCATCACCACCGGCACGGGCCGCGTGTGGGTGAACGGCCTGCTCAACGCACTGAGCCTGCTCATCGTCCTGTACCTTGTGCGCAAGGATGAGAACAGCGCCTACAAGGTGGGCTGGATCGCGCTGATCGGCATTCTGCCGCTGCTGGGCGGTGCGCTGTATCTGGCCTTTGGCAACAAACGCCCGGCCAAGCGTCTGCGCCTGAAAATGCAGGCGGTGGAGGATGCCCACAAAAAAGACCTTGTACAGGAGCCGGGTGTGCTGGAAGGTCTGGATGCCCGCGAGCAGGGGCAGAGCCGATATGTGGCAAAGTACGGCCCCTATCCGGCGTGGCAGAACACTCGCACGCAGTATTTTGCCTGCGGCGAAGCCATGTATCCGCAGCTGCTGGCCGATCTGGAAAAGGCCGAAAAGAGCATCTTTCTGGAATTTTTCATCGTGAGCCACGGCTGCATGTGGAACGGCATTGAAAAGATCCTGCGCCGCAAGGCTGCGCAGGGCGTGGATGTGCGCCTGATCTACGATGATTTTGGCAGTCTGCTGGGTCTGCCCGCCGATTTCATCGTGCGCATGGAGCGGGCGCACATCCGCTGCATTCCGTTCAACCCGGTGGTGCCGCTGCTCTCGCTGGTGATGAACCACCGCGACCACCGCAAGATCGTAGTCATTGACGGTACGGTGGCCTACACCGGCGGCGTGAATCTGGCAGATGAGTATATCAATGCGGAGCAGCGCTTTGGCTACTGGAAGGATGCAGCCTTGCGTGTGGAAGGCGATGCCGCGTGGAACTTTACGGTGATGTTCCTCAACTTCTGGAACGCCTTCCGCCCCAGCGAGACGGATTATGATGCATTTCGTCCCATGTCGCTGGTGCCGCCGGTATCGGACGGCATCGTGCAGCCCTACGCGGACAGCCCGCTGGACGAGGAACCGATGGCCGAGACGGTGTACCTGAACATCCTTGCGCAGGCACAGCGGTATGTTTATATCTACACGCCCTACCTTGCCGTGGGCGAGGAAATGCTGGACGCACTGAAAAACGCGGCCAAGCGCGGGGTGGACATCCGGCTGGTGCTGCCGGGCATCCCGGACAAAAAGCTGGTGTTCCGGCTGAGCCGGTCGTACTATCTGCCGCTTTTGAGGGCAGGTGTACGCATTTACGAATATACGCCCGGCTTTCTGCATGCCAAGTGCTGGGTAAGCGACGATGTAACTGCCGTAGTGGGCAGCATCAACATGGACTACCGCAGCCTGTTCCTACACTTTGAGTGCGGTGTACTGCTGCAAAAGAACAGTCAGGTGGCAGTTCTGCGGGACGATGTACGGGCCACGCTGCCGCAGTGCCGCGAGATACAGGTGATGGAATGCCGCACCAGCCTGCCCGGCACGGTGCTGGACAGTGTGCTGCGGCTGCTGAGCCCCTTGATGTAAAGAAACTCCCTCAGTCACCTCCGGTGACAGCTCCCTCGGAGAGGGAGCCTCTGGCGAAGAAGAAAAGCTTTCTGCACTGCCAAAGCCTCCCTCCGGGAGACAGACTTCCCCCGGCAGGGACAGATTCTCCCCGCGCCGGGGAGAAATGTCACCACAGGTGACAAAGAGAGGAACAGATGTCATGTAAGTGACAAAAAGGGGAACAGGTGGATGCGAACGAAGTGAACAGACGGAAGGAGTTCCGTTTTATAAAACGTTCCTTTTCCGGGTAAACTAGCCCAAAAGCCCCTTTACGATGGGGGCAGGAAAGGGAGCGTTTTATTATAATGAAAAAGATACCTCGCATGATCCTGGGCTGCACGCTGGCGGCAGCTCTGTCCCTGACCGCCTGCAGTCGAAGCGATTCCGGTTCCTCCGGCAGCATGAGCACGAACATGGGCGGCAGTTCATCGCAGACGGGGCAGGCGGGCCAGAACGCCGCATACCGCACAGGCCTTGGCATCCTGACCGAAGCGTCTAATCAGGAACGCGCGGGCAAGATCGATACCATCGCAGCTGCCGTTCTGCTGGATGCCGAGGGCAGGGTGGCAGATGTGATGCTGGACGAGGTGGAGATCTCGGTCACGGGGGACAGCACCGGCAAGGTGACGATGCCCACCGACAATCGCACCAAGCGCCAGAAGGGCGATGATTACCCGCTGGCGGCGGTGTCCTCGCTGAAAAAGGGCTGGGCAGAGCAGGCGGATGCCTTTGGCAATTATCTTACCGGCAAAACCCCGGATGAGGTGAAGAAGCTTGCCACCGACGATGACGGCAAGCCGAAGGATGCTGACCTGCTCTCCACCTGCACCATTGCGGTGGACGGCTATCGGGATGCTGTGGTGCGCGCCTGCGAGAATGCAAAGGCAGTCGGCTCGGCCCGCGGCGACCGCGCTGTGCTGGGCGTGTCAGTGCGCAATGACACCAAGGAACTGACCGCCGACGATGACCACGATGTGACCGCGCAGGTGGACATCACAGTGGCAGCCCTGACGCTGGATGCTGACGGCCGTGTGACCGGTGCAGTGGCGGATGTGGCAGAGCCTGCCCTTACCGTGGGCGCGGATGGTACGGTGTCGGCACCGGAGATGGTCAAAACCAAGGTGGAACTGGGCGACAGCTACGGGATGCGCGGGGCATCCAGTCTGGACAAGGAATGGTACGAGCACAGCGAGGGCTGGTGCGATTACCTGAAGGGCAAGACCCGTACTGAGATCGCAGGCATCCCGGACGATGGTTCGGATGCCGACCTTGCGGCACTGTGCACCATCTCGGTGACGGAGCTGCAGAAGGCTGCGCTGGCGGCGTTTGCGGAAGAGTAAAGCGGAGAAAAGAGGAAAGGCGCAAAGCTTTTCCTCTTTTCTTTGTGCAACCAGACCAAAGAATTGGCGCAGAAAAGCCTTGAAAAAGACGAACTGCACTAACTTTTGCATTTCCTCTTGCCAAATGGCTGCAAACGCGCTATTCTATAGTCACAGTTTAACACTTTAGCATGATAAAATGCTAAACCGAGAGGGAACACATTTGGGAAGCAAAAAAGGGAGGAACCTTTTATGAAACGTCTTGTCTCTGCTTTTCTGGCTGGTGCCATGGCACTGAGCCTTGCCGCCTGCGGCGGTGCCGCATCCACTTCCACCGTGGCATCTTCTGCCGCGTCCGGCAGCGCAGCCGCCTCCGAGACCGCAGCCAGCGATCTGGACTACATCAAGGAAAAGGGCAAGATGGTCATTGGCTACACCGTCTATGAGCCGATGAACTACACCGATGCCGACGGCAACTTTACCGGTTTTGATACCGAGCTGGCAACTGCCGTGTGCGAAAAGCTGGGAGTCGAGCCGGAGTTCGTGGAGATCAACTGGGATACCAAGGTGGTGGAGCTGGATGCCAAGAGCATCGACTGCATCTGGAACGGTATGACCCTGACCGATGACATCATGGCCAACGCCGCCACCACCAAGGCCTACGCCAAGAACGCACAGGTCGTGGTCGTGAAGGATGGCACCGACTACAGCTCCACTGCGGATCTGGTGGGCAAGACCGTGGTTGCCGAGGCTGGTTCTGCCGGTGAAGCCGCTATTGAGGGCGACGAGAACCTTGCACAGGCCGATTACGTCTCCAAGAGCGTGCAGACCGACTGCCTGATGGAAGTTGCCGCAGGCACTGCTGATGCCGCTGTGCTGGATCTGACTCTGGCCAACGCCATGATCGGTGAGGGCACCGACTATGCAAGCCTGAAGATCGTGGACGAGCTGAACGCTGAAGAGTACGGCGTGGCCTTCCGCAAGGGCAGCGATACCGCCGCAGCTGTGGATGCCGCCTTTGACGAGCTGAAGGCTGACGGCACCATGCAGGCTCTGGCCGACAAGTACGATCTGGCTCTGGCCGACTGAGTTCTATAAGAATGTAATTACTCCTTCCGTCATCGCTGCGCGATGCCACCTCCCTCGGTGAGGGAGGCTTTTTGTTGCCGATATGCGTGAGGCTCCCTCATTGAGGGAGCTGTCACCGAAGGTGATGGAAGGAGTTCAAAAAACGGATTGATGGGTGTGTTCTTGTGTCTGTGATTCTGAGTCGCCTTTCCGGCGCGTTTCTGCTCAACTGTGAGCTGTTCGCTCTGACCCTGCTGTTTGCGCTGCCGCTGGGTCTGGTGGTGGCTTTCGGCTCCATGAGCCGGTGTAAGCCGCTTTCCGGCGCGGTAAAGACCTTTGTGTGGGTCATCCGCGGCACGCCGCTGATGCTGCAGATCATCGTGATCTACCTTGGCCCCGGCCTGCTGGGCATGAATAACCCTTGGCCCTCCGGCTCCGGCGGACGCATGGTGGCGGCGGTGGTGGCTTTTGCCATCAATTACGCCTGCTACTTCTCCGAGATCTACCGCGGCGGCATCGAAGCCGTTCCCAAGGGCCAGACCGAGGCCGGTCAGGTGCTGGGCATGACCAAGACCCAGATCTTCTTCAAGGTGACGCTGCTGCAGGTGGTCAAGCGCATTCTGGCCCCCATGGGCAATGAGGTGATCACCCTCGTCAAGGATACCTCGCTGGCCAACACCATTGCCAACAAGGAGATCATCATGATGGCCAAGGAGTACAGTGCAAAGGGCTTGATCTGGCCGCTGTTCTCCACTGCCATCTTCTTCCTGGTGTTCGTGGGTGCACTCACCCTGCTGTTTGGCTGGGCCGAAAAGAAACTGGATTATTTCCGCTGATGAAAGGGAGGAAATTGGATCATGGCACTGCTTGAAGCCTCCGGCATCGGCAAAAACTTTGGCGATACCAAAGTACTCAAGGATATCTCACTCACGCTGGAACAGGGCGAAGCGCTGGCGATCATCGGCTCGTCCGGCTCCGGTAAGACCACCCTGCTGCGCTGCCTGAACTTTCTGGAACGGCCGGACACCGGCATCATCAAGGTGAACGGCGAGACCATGTGGGACGCTGCCGACCCCGCCACCCAGCGCGAGAACGAGATCCGCAAAAAGCGGCTGCACTTTGGTCTGGTATTCCAGAACTTCAACCTCTTCCCACAGTACACCGCCCTGCAGAACGTAATGCTGGCGGGTGAACTGCTGGCGAAGGAGCGCCCGGACTACAAGGCTAACAAAAAGGCCATCCATGCCGAGCTGGAACAGCAGGCACAGGAACTTCTGGCCCAGATGGGCCTTTCTGCCCGGGCAGGCCACTACCCGCACCAGCTTTCCGGCGGTCAGCAGCAGCGCGTGGCCATTGCCCGCGCACTGGCCCTGCACCCGGACATTCTCTGCTTCGACGAGCCGACCTCGGCCCTCGACCCGGAGCTGACCGGCGAGGTGCTGCGCGTCCTGCGCGACCTTGCCGACCGCAAGACCACCATGATCATCGTCACCCACGAGATGCACTTTGCCCGTGACGTGGCCGACCGCATCATGTTCATGGATGGCGGCGTGGTGGTGGAGGAAGGCCCCGCCAAGCGGCTCATTGAGCACCCGCAGGAGGAACGCACCAAACAGTTCCTTGCGCATTACTCGGAATAAGCAAAATCACCAATTCTTGCGGCAAAAATTCGTAAATGTTGATGCAATGCAAATCTTGTAAATCCTGCGTCACTCCACTATAATATCATTCATGAATGTACACGACGTCCTGCCCCTTTCCGGCAGGGCGTTTTTCACGGCAAAAATCACGACATCAAGCCGGTTCCCAGTGTGGCAGGAGGATTTTATACTATGACAAAGGATATGACCCAAGGCAGTCCGCTCAAGCTGATCCTTGCGTTTGCGGTGCCGCTGATGCTGGGCAGCCTGTTCCAGCAGTTCTACAATCTGGCCGATACCATCATCGTGGGCCGCTTTGTGGGCGTGGAAGCGCTGGCCGCTGTGGGCAGCGTGGGCGGTTTGAACTATCTGGTGCTGGGCTTTGTGAACGGCATCGCCTGCGGCTTTTCCATCCCCATCTCGTGGACTTTCGGCGCAAAGGACTACAAGGAGATGCGCCGCTACACCGCCAACACCGTGTGGCTTTCCATCTTCTTTGCGGTGGTGCTGACCATTGTCACTGTGGCGCTGACCCGCTCGGTGCTGGTGTGGACGAACACCCCGGAAAACATCATCGACCTTGCGGATATCTACATCCGCACCATCTTCTGGGGCATCCCCTTCACCCTGCTTTATAATGTTACCAGCGCACTGATGCGTGCGCTGGGCGACAGCAAGCGCCCGCTGTATTTCCTGCTGGTGGCAAGCTTTTTGAACATCGGGCTGGATCTGGTGTGCATCATCATGTTCCATATGGGGGCATTCGGTGCGGCATTTGCCACTGTGGTCAGTCAGGCTGTGGCGGGTCTGGGCAGTCTTTTGTACATCCTGCGCCACTACCCGGAGCTGCGCTGGAGCAGGGAAGAGGGCTGTTTCAGCCTGACCCACTGCGCAAAGCTGTGCAGTATGGGCATTCCCATGGGCCTGCAGTGCAGCATTACGGCCATTGGCAGCGTGGTGCTGCAGGGTGCGGTGAACGGTCTGGGCAGCGACATCGTGGCCGCGCAGACCGCCGGCGGCAAGGCGGCGCAGTTCCTGTGCGTGCCGCTGGAGAGTATCGGCACAGCGATGACCACCTATGCCAGCCAGAATATGGGCGCAAAGGACCTGGACCGTGTGGACCGGGGTGTGTACACCGCCCTCGGCATCGGCTGCGTATACAGCATTGCGTCCTTCCTCATCCTGCGCGTGACGGATAAGCTGCTCATCGGCCTGTTTTTGGATGCCAGCGAGACCGCCATTATGGCCAATGCCCAGAGCTTCATCTTCTGGAACAGCGTATTCTACATCCCGCTGGCGGTGCTCATTATCTACCGCTACACCATTCAGGGTCTGGGCTTCTCCGGCCTTGCCATGTTTGCCGGTGTGGCCGAGATGATCGCCCGCGCCATGGTGGGCTTCTGGTTCGTGCCGCTGTGGGGCTACTTTGCGGCCTGCATCGCAAGCCCGGTGGCATGGTTCTTTGCCTGCTTCTTCCTCATTCCGGCCTACTTTGTGGTGCGCAAACGCCTGCAGAAGGAAAAGGACATCGAGAAGGAACACGATGCCCGCACCGCAAACGCTTAAAGAATGTTCGCAAGCTCTCCTGCAAAGGGGAGCTTTTTTGCTGTTCGGGCTGTAGGGCAGCCCTTGGTTTCAGGGAACTTTATCAGGTGCTACTGTAGGAGTGTTATCTGAGAAAGTTACTGATTTTGAACGATATGACGATTGAAAAGCAACTTTGTCAATGTGACAAGGTTGCTTTGTTCTGAGAAAGTTCCAACTTTGCCAAATGTCCGAACTTTGTCAAGTTGACAAACATCGAATTTATGACGTAGATGGGTTGTTAAATTGGAAGTTTGTCGGATATTTCTCCACGGTAGGGCTGCACTGCAGTCTGCCCGGATGATTTACAAATCCCGCCAAAAGCGTTATACTGCTTATGATTGTGTAATTTGGCAGGAGGTGAGCGCATGGCAGAGCAGCAGCTGGAACAGATCGAGGGCACCGTGGAGGACATCATCTACGAGAACACCGACAACGGCTATATGGTGTTCGAGGTGTCCGGCGGCGGTGTGGTCACAGTGGTGTGCGGCATTGTGGGTGAACTGCATGCGGGCGAAAGCGTGGTCTGCCGCGGCCGCTACGAGAACCACGCCACCTATGGCCGCCAGTTCCACGCACAGGAGTGCGAGACCGACATGCCCAAGGATCTGGAAGCGGTGTACGCCTTCCTTGCCAGCCGGTCACTGCCGTACATCGGGGCCAAGACGGCGGATAAGATCATCGACCTGTTCGGTGCCGAGGCGCTTGAGGTGATCGCCAACGACCCGGCTCGGCTCACGCAGGTGCCCGGCATCTCGGCGGACAAGGCCGACCGCATCCAGCAGGAGTTCAAGCGGATGTTTGGGATGCGGGAGCTGATCGCCTATCTGGCGCAGTTCGAGATCAGCCCGCGCCGCGCGATGGAGGTGTTCCGCACCTTCGGCCCCGGGGCCATGCAGGCCATTGCGGCAAATCCCTATCTGCTCTGCGGCGAACCGCTGCAGCTGGATTTCCGCCACGCGGACAGCATTGCCCAGTATTACCACATGGAAGGCGACTGCGCCCAGCGGCTGGAAGCGGCCCTGCTGCGCACCCTGCGCCACAACGCGGGCAACGGCCACACCTGCCTGCCGCGCACCCAGCTGCTGGAAACGGCATCCAATTTTATCCATCAGCCGCCGGAAAAGCTGGCTGCTGCGCTGGACGAGTGCATCCGCACCGAAGAACTGCGGGTGAAGCTGTTTGACGGCACACCGTATATTTATCTGCCCGACCTGCTGGAAGCCGAGGAGGACATTGCCGCCCGGCTTGCCATGCTGACAAAACGGGGCAAGAATACCGCCCACGGGCTGGATAAAAACATTCAAATTCTGGAACTGACGCAGGGCTTTGCCTATGCGCCCCTGCAGAAGGAAGCCATCCGCAAAGCCATGACCGAGAACTGCCTTGTGCTCACTGGCGGCCCCGGCACCGGCAAGACCACCACCGTCAACGCCATTCTGCAGCTGCTGGAAGATCAGGCGGAACGGGTGGCCCTGTGTGCGCCCACCGGCCGCGCGGCTAAACGGCTGAGTGAGCTGACCGGCCGCAAGGCCAGCACCATCCACCGTCTTTTGGAGGTGGACTACACCGGCGGCGTGGTCAGCTTTATCCACAACGACAAGAACCTGCTCAAGTGCGATGTGGTCATTCTGGACGAAATGAGCATGGTGGATGTGAAGCTGTTTCAGGCCCTGATCGCAGCGCTGCGCTACAGCTGCCGCATTATCATGGTAGGTGATGCCGACCAGCTGCCCAGCGTCGGCCCCGGCAATATTCTGGGCGAGATCATCCGCTCCGGGCTGGTGCCCACCGTGTGCCTGAACGAGATCTTCCGGCAGGCAAAGCGCAGCCTGATCGTGGAGAACGCCCACCACATCATCTCAGGTGAACCGCTGCAGAAGGGCGGTAAGACCGACGACTTCTTCTTTTTGGAATCGGACGGCGATGCGGCCCAGCGGTTGGTGTGTGATCTGGTCACCACCCGCCTGCCGCGCAGCTACGGCTTCGATCCGATCCGGGACATTCAGGTACTGTGCCCCACCAAGCTTGGCCCTACCGGCACACAGGCACTGAATGTGGAACTGCAGAACCTGCTGAACCCGGAACAGACGGGCAAGCCCCAGCTGCAAAGCGCCGCCCGGGTGTTCCGCGTGGGCGATAAGGTGATGCAGGTGCGCAATAATTACGAGATCATCTGGAACCGCATTGGCGGGGAGCAGGGCGTGGGTGCCTACAATGGCGACATCGGCATTGTGGAGAGCATCAACACGCGGGATCGCTCCATGGTGGTGCGCATGGATGACAAGCGGCTGGTCTACCCGGCAGAGAACCTGGGCGAGCTGGAGATCGCCTATGCCATCACGGTACACAAAAGTCAGGGCAGCGAGTTCCCGGCGGTGATCCTGCCGGTGGCGCAGGTTCCGCCGCGGCTGTGCTACCGCAACCTGTTCTACACCGGCGTTACCCGTGCACGGAAGTTGTGCATCGTGGCGGGCCGCAGGGACGTTGTGAACCGCATGATGGGCAACATCCGCCAGAACCTGCGCTACAGCGGCCTTGCCTATCTTTTGCAGGCAGAGCTGCCGCCGGAACAGACGGAAGCAGAATAGGGCAGGCCAGCAGATAGCTTTCTCCGCGAACAGCCCGGAACCCACGGTTCCGCCCCAATACTTCGTATCGGGGCCCCACTTCCCGGTCATTCGCTGGAGAAACTATCTGCCGTCCTGATGGCATCGGCACCGTTCGCTCCGGCAAGATGCGCGAAGCCATGTCTAAAGTGTAGGCTGCGACTAAAATCGACAGAAAAGCCCGACGGGAAGTGCGAGGACTTCTCACGCTGGTGGTCTGGCGAGCGCAGGCGGGACGGAGTGAACGGTGACAATACTGCATTGCGTCAAAACCGGTATACTTTTTACGGCAACTATGCTATACTGTAGGCTGGTATGATTTCCGGCCTGCATCAACAGGCCGTTGTTTCGATAGAGAAACCAGAGAAAGGAAAAAGAGAACTTATGGCACAGAACGATATCGGTATCGATCTTGGTACCACTACCATTATCATTGCGCAGGAGGGCAAGGGCGTTGTGCTCAACCAGCCCAGCGTTGTGGCAATGGATACCCGCAAGAAGACCGTGCTGGAAGCAGGCGATAAGGCCCTTGCTATGGTGGGCCGCACCCCGAACTATATTTCTGCCATCTTCCCGCTGAAGGACGGTGTGATCAGTGACCATACCATGACCCGTGAGCTGATCTGCCGTTTTGTCAAGCAGGTGTACAGCTCCCACATGGTCAAGCCCCGCGTGGCCGTCTGTGTGCCCGCCGCCATTACCGGCATTGAAAGCGATGCCGTGGTGGAGGCTGTGGTGGCCGCTGGCGCCCGTCAGGTGTACCTGATCGACGAACCCATTGCCGCTGCCCTTGGCTCCGGCATCGACATCACCCAGCCGGAGGGCCGCATGATCATTGATATCGGCGGCGGCACCACCGATATTGCAGTGCTTTCTCTGGGCGGCAAGGTCAAGGCCACCAGCGTACGCGTAGCCGGCAACCACTACGACGAAGAGATCCTCAAGTTCGTGCGCAACAAGTACAGCGTTGCCATTGGCCAGCGCACCGCCGAAGAGCTGAAAAAGAACGTGGCCTGCTGCCCCCAGAAGACTGATTTCCACGAGACCATGGAGATCAAGGGCCGCAGCCTGCTCACCGGCCTGCCGGTGCGTGTGAATGTTTCCACTGACGACCTGTACGACCCGGTCATGATGCTCAGCGAGCAGATCGGCACCGCAGCCCATCAGGTGCTGGAAAAGACCCCTCCGGAACTGGCAGGCGATATCTTCCGCAATGGTGTCATGCTGACCGGCGGCGGTGCACAGCTGCACGGCCTTACCGAATACCTGAGCGAAGAGCTGAAGGTGGAGGTGACGGTTTCGCCCGATCCCGTCAACTGTGTGGCACTGGGCACTGCCATGAGCCTTGGCCTGAACGACAAGCTGGAAACCGGCTTTTTGGATGCAACGCCCCGCATTGGCCGCAGATAATCAAAGCTGCACCATTTATCCATGAATCTGAACAAAAGCGCCAAAAAGAAAAAATATCTATTTTTGTTGAAATAAATTGGAAAATAAGGTATAATGTACCCAAATTGATTTTCTGCTGACGATCTTGTATCGGACGCAGTATACAAGAAACAGGAGGAAAACCATGGATTTAGGTTTTGACGTGGTCGTTACCATTACCGGCATCGTACTGGTGTTCTTGATCCTTATCCTGCTGATGGCGATTATCACGCTGGAAGGCAAGATCTTCGATTCGATGAACGCAAAGAAGAAGGCTGCCAAGGAAGCCGCCAAGGCTCCCGCTGCACAGCCCGCTGCACCCGTGCAGCAGGCCGCAGCTGCTCCCGCTCCTCAGGTGGAAGAGGGCATTCCCGGTGATGTGATCGCCGCCATTATGGCAGCAATCCATGCAATGGGCAACGGCAAGTACACCCTCAAGGCTGTGCGCCGCAGCAAGAACGGCTGGGGCAATGCGGGTGTAAACGACACCACCGCACCGTTTTAACAGAGGAGGAAGAGCATGACACAGTTTATTGATACTCTGGTCGGTATTTTCCAAAGCTCCGGCTTTGCGAAGTTTGGCGAGCCGGGCGGCTACCTGTACGCAGTTATGATCTGCGTGGGCTGCTTTTTGCTGTACCTGGCCATCGTCAAAGAGTTTGAGCCGCTGATCCTGCTGCCCATGGCATTCGGCATGATCCTGGCAAACCTGCCCGGCAGCGGCGTTATCCACATGCAATATTTCGTCGGTGACGGTCTGGAACACCCCATGTGGGTGGAGATCCTGAACAACGGTGGTCTGGCCGATATGCTCTACATGGGCGTTAAGCTGGGCATCTACCCGCCGCTGATCTTCCTGGGCATCGGCACCATGACCGACTTCGCACCCCTGATCTCCAACCCCAAGAGCCTGCTGCTGGGCGCTGCCGCTCAGTTCGGCATCTTCGGTACTTACATGGGCGCTCGTCTGCTGACCGCTACCGGTCTGGTGGACTTCACCCAGAAGCAGTCCGCTGCTATCTCCATCATCGGCGGTGCAGACGGTCCTACCGCTATCTTCGTTACCTCCCGTCTGGCTCCTGAGCTGCTTGGCTCCATCGCCGTTGCAGCATACAGCTACATGGCTCTGGTGCCCGTGATCCAGCCGCCCATCATGAAGGCACTGACCACCAAGAAGGAACGTACCGTCGTGATGAAGCAGCTGCGCACCGTCTCCAAGACCGAGAGGGTCATCTTCCCCATCATGGTCACCATCATCGTTTCCCTGATCGTTCCGGATGCCGCCGTTCTGGTGGGTATGCTGATGCTGGGCAACCTGATGAAGGAGTGCGGCGTGGTGGATCGCATCCAGAAGACTGCCGGCAATGAGCTGATGAACATCATCACCATCTTCCTGGCACTGTCTGTTGGCTGCACCACCTCTGCAAACACCTTCCTGAACACCCGCACCCTGTTCATCATCGTGCTGGGCCTGATCGCATTCTCCTTCGGCACTGCCGCAGGTGTGCTGTTCGGCAAGCTGATGTATGTGCTGACCGGCGGTCAGGTGAACCCCCTGATCGGTTCCGCAGGCGTTTCTGCTGTGCCTATGGCTGCCCGTGTTTCTCAGAAGGTCGGTCAGAGCGAGAACCCCTCCAACTTCCTGCTGATGCACGCCATGGGCCCCAACGTGGCCGGCGTTATCGGCTCCGCCGTTGCTGCTGGTATCCTGATCAACATCTTCGGCTAAGCACTTTCTGAAAAGCATTTTTCCGCCCGTCGGTTCGCAAGAGCTGCCGGGCGGTTTTTGTTTTACGATTTGAAATGCCCGCCGCGTTTGCTTTGGGCATAAAATAAGAAAATTATATTATTTATTTCGTGTTTGTCGCAGCCTGCGGGCTGCTCCAAACACATTTTCACAAAAAGGCCGTAACGAAAAACGGCTGCTGTTTTATCAGATGCAATTTTTCTCTACGACCTCTTTCGTGAAAAAGTAACTCCGAAAAGCCCGCAGGCTTTTCGGAGTTATAAATTATAAAAATATTTTTTCCGCTGAAAATAGCCAGAGCGAACGCGGCGGCTATTCTCAATCGTTTTGAAATGTGGTATACTGTATTTTGATAGTATAAACATAAAAGGAACAGGGGAAACCATGGCAACAGATCTCACACAGGAATTCTGCGCTCTGCGCGATACCTATATTGAAAAACAGTTTGGCCGCCTGAACGATATGCAGCGGCAGGCAGTGTTCACCACCGATGGCCCGCTGCTCATCCTTGCTGGTGCAGGCAGCGGCAAGACCACCGTGCTGGTAAACCGCATTGCAAACCTCATCCGGTTCGGCTCGGCCCACGGCTCCAAACAGACACCGCGCCCAGCCACGGAGGACGATATCAAGGCTCTGCGCAACGCCATCATGACCGGCACTGCCGCCCCCAGCTGGCTGGACGGGATGCTGCGCCAGAACGCTGTGCGCAGCTGGAACGTGATGGCCATTACCTTTACCAACAAGGCAGCAGGGGAGCTGAAGGAGCGTCTGCGCCGGATGCTGGGCGGCGAGGAGGGCGACGAAGTGTTTGCTTCCACCTTCCACTCGGCCTGTGTACGCATCCTGCGCCGCTGGGCGGAGGAGATCGGCTATCCGCGCAGCTTTACTATCTACGATACCGATGATTCCCAGCGCGTGATGAAGGCTGTCTACAAAGACCTGAATGTGGACGATAAGTTCCTGCCCATCAAGGCTGCGATCAACCAGATGAGCCGATGGAAGGATCAGCTTGTCAGCCCGGAACAGGCTCTTGCCAGCCCCGCAAAAGATACCAAAGGCGCGCTGACGGCCCGCATCTACGCGGCCTACGAAAAGCGCCTGAAGGAAGCCGGAGCATTCGACTTTGACGACCTGATCTACCAGACTGTGCAGCTGCTGGCCGAGCACAAGGATGTGCGGGATTTCTACCAGAACAAATACCGCTATCTGCTGGTGGACGAGTATCAGGACACCAGTGTGGCGCAGTTCCGTCTGGTGAGCC
>OLQR01000827.1_pt1 | contig 21100 bp, 19 predicted proteins | sample 1671881 | NCBI WGS metagenome assembly OLQR01 (sample SAMEA3136623, study PRJEB25190) | human gut metagenome | biome: human gut; feature: human-associated habitat; material: faeces | place: Austria | collected 2013 | reverse complement strand
AAAAAATAATGTCGCTCATAGTAAAAATAAAAAAACAGTTGGATAATTTCATGCTCTCGGTTGACATGGAGCTTACGGACGAGGTTGTGTCCGTAATCGGTATGTCGGGTTCAGGAAAGAGTATGACATTAAAGTGCATAGCAGGGATAGAGACACCGGACTCAGGCTTTATATCATTAAACGGCCGTGTGCTGTATGATTCGAAAAAGCGTATAAATCTGCACCCGGGTAAGCGCAGGGTAGGCTATCTGTTTCAGGACTATGCATTATTTCCGACAATGACTGTGATGGAAAATATATGCATAGCAATGGGTCAGCGTAACGAGGAAAAAGTGAAGGGCTGGCTGAAGAGGTATGGGCTTGAGGGCATGGCATACACATATCCCAATCATCTCTCCGGTGGTCAGAGGCAGCGCGTGGCAATGCTTCGCATGCTTGCGGCTAAGCCGGAGTGTATACTGCTCGATGAGCCTTTTTCGGCACTGGATGAGCATGTAAAAAGAAGCATGGAATCAGAGCTTATGGAGATGCTGACAGATTTTCACAATCCTGTAGTTTTTGTGTCACACAATCGCGATGAGGTGTATCGCTTGGCCGAGCGTATCGGAAGCATGGAGAGCGGTGTACTGAGTACAGTCCGCGACAAAAAAGATTTCTTCATGCGGCCGATGTCTGTGGAGCAGGCACTGCTTGTGGGCTGCAACAATATATCAGAGGTAAAATGGCAGGATAAGCATCATTTGCTTGCTGTGGAATGGGATAGCGTATTTGAGGTCACTGATGAGCAGCTTGAACAGACTGCAATGAGTATGGACAGCATATCGCACATAGGTGTTTTCCCACAGGATATTATAATATCTGCAGGCAAAACAAAAACGGCACTTGCATATGCTGATAAAAATATAATCAGGATTAAAGATTATAAAATGATTGAAGAACTGAAAAGCTGGGAAGTATTGTGTAAATTAAATAACGATTCAATAATTTACGCAAGCCTTCCGAGGCATACAGAAGCAAATATGCTTAGCAAAAATATAAATGATGAGCTTTATATAAAGAATTTTTATCTGCTTGGATGAGAAGTAAATGAGGATATACTATGATTTACCTGGACAATGCTGCCACAACAATTAAAAAGCCGGATGCGGTATATGATGCAGTACTTGATGCAATGAAGCACTGCGGTAATTCCGGGCGCGGGGCATCGGATGCATCGCTTGATGCGTCGAGGAAAATATATGAGGCAAGAATGTGTCTTACAGAATTTTTCGGCGGAGATGATGCGGCCAGACTCGTTTTTACGGCAAATGCCACTGAGGCACTAAACATTGCAATCCACGGACTGTTTGAGCCGGGGGAGCATGTGATTACAACACAGCTCGAGCATAATTCTGTGCTCAGGCCTCTTTATATGCAAAGGGAGCGGGGCGTGGGTGTGGATATTGTACCATGCAGTGATGCAGGCATAAAAAGGGGGATAATTTCCCCGTCGGACATAGAGGCTTTAATCCGTCCGGATACAAAAGCCATCGTCTGCACACATGCTTCAAATCTCACAGGCAACGTGGTGGATATTAAGTCGATAGGGCAAATCGCACGAAAGCATAACCTTTTATTTATAGTCGATGCATCGCAGACAGCCGGTGTACTTCCGATAAATGTAAAAGACATGAATATTGATGTGCTCTGCTTCACAGGCCATAAGGGGTTGATGGGACCGCAGGGCACCGGAGGACTTTATGTGGGAGAGAGAGCAGATATAAAGCCGTTTAAGAGCGGTGGTACCGGCGTGCTAAGCTTTCTTGAGAACCAGCCTATGGAGCTTCCGACAAGACTTGAGGCAGGTACCTTAAACGGTCCGGGAATCGCAGGGCTTTTAACAGGTGTCATGGAGCTTGAGAAAATCGGCCTCGACAATATATACGCTAAAGAATATGAGCTGATGCAGGTATTTATGGGAAAAATAAAGACAATCTCCGGAATCAGGATATATGGAGATTTCGATATGCTGCCCGACAATGGTCTGCACTGTGCGATTGTTTCAGTAAATATAGCTGATATGGACTCGGCGGAGGTGTCAGACATACTTATGAATGAGTATGGCATTGCAACAAGGAGCGGTATACACTGCGCACCGCTGATGCATAAATTCTTTGGAACACAAAATCAGGGTATGGTGAGATTCTCATTTTCATATTATAATACAGTTGATGAGATAAATGAGGCCGCTGAAGCGCTTATGCAGATTGCGGCATTGCGATAAATAGTATTAAACAATTGAAAGGAGCAAAAATGCCACAGGAAATAGTGTTTTGCAAGGGCGGTGGCTGTACTGCAAAGCTTGGTCCGGATTTGTTAAGTCATGTTTTAGCAAAGCTGCCAAGGGGTGAAAAAGACAGCAATCTGCTCATCGGATATGATAGCTGTGATGATGCGGCAGTGTACAAAATTTCAGATGACACGGCGGTAGTCCAGACGCTTGATTTTTTCCCGCCGATGGTTGATGATCCGTATACGTTTGGACAGATAGCGGCCGCAAATGCGCTCAGTGATATCTATGCGATGGGCGGTACAGTAAAGACCGCATTGAACATCGTCTGTTTCCCGGAGAAAATGGACCTGAATATACTCGGCAAAATAATGCAAGGTGGAGCCGATAAGGTGATAGAGGCGGGTGGCACACTTGCGGGCGGCCATTCTATAGCAGACAGTGATGTAAAATATGGTCTTTCAGTCATGGGTACGGTCCACCCGGAGCATATTTACAGCAACAACACAGGGCAGCCGTCAGATGTGCTTATACTTACAAAGAAACTCGGAGTGGGGCTTGTATGCAACGCAAACCGCGTAGGGGAGGCTCCGTTAGGTGCAATTGAGGATGCGGTAAGCTCTATGACCACACTGAATAAGGCAGCATCCGAAATCAGTCATGCTTTCGATATACATGCATGCACAGATGTCACGGGCTTTAGCTTTTTAGGACATCTGAGTGAGATGTTAAATGATGATATAACAGCACTTATAGACTCGATTTCCATACCGGTCATTACCGGAGCACTGCGATGCGCAGATGAGTTTTTCCTCACGGCAGCGGCCCAGCGCAACAGAAACCATGTAGGTGATAAGGTGTGCTTTGCAAAAAATATACCTTTCTCAATGGAGGAGGTACTTTTCGATCCGCAGACCTCCGGAGGACTGCTGTTTGCAGTAAAAGCTACTGAGGCAGATGCATTTTTGCATGAGCTTAAAGCCGCAGGGCTTCCGGCTGCAAAAGTGGGACGATTTGTTAAGCGGCGAGATGTGCCGATATATGTGAACTGATTTTAAGCTGCCATAGCTTATGCAAATTTGCTGACAGGCTGCATGCCCTGCATTCTGAGGGCTGACGAGTTAAAATAACATAGGGAGGATTATAAATATGATAACAGTAAATGCAATAGGGGATACATGTCCGATCCCGGTAGTAAAGACAAAGAAAGCAATCGAGGCTCTCACACAGCCGGATACAGTGGAGACACTTGTGGACAATGAAGTTGCAGTGGAAAATTTAAAAAAGATGGCTGTACAGAAAGGCTATAGCTGCGATAGCAGTAAGCTCGATGACGGAAGCTATAGCGTAAAGCTGACAATTGAAGCTGTAAATGCCGATGAGCTTTCGGATACAGACGAAGCTTTACAGTGTACATGCAGGCCGGCTGCAGATAACAGGGTTGTTGTAATCCGCTCTTCATATATGGGAGAGGGCAGTGAGGAGCTTGGCAGTGTACTTATAAAGGGCTTTATCTATGCACTTTCGCAGCAGGATAATCCGCCTGAAACCATGCTTTTCTATAATGGAGGAGCGAAGCTGACCTGTGAGGGCTCAGAGTCACTTGAGGATTTAAAGGAGCTTGAGAGCCGTGGGGTGAAAATTCTTACCTGCGGAACATGCCTGAACTACTATGAGCTGTCAGATAAGCTTGCAGTCGGAGAGGTGACCAACATGTATGATATCGCAGAAAAGATGGCTGGGGCATCTCTTATTGTAAGTCCGTAGAGTTATACAAGGTGTGAGGTAATGGATAAAAATTTGGCAAGAGAAAAGAAAAAACGGCTAATCATCACCTTCGAGACTACAACAGCACCGTTAAAGCTTGATATCAAGGGCAAGGCATGTGGTATTCCGGGACGCACGATCCCTCTTCCGTCTGTCATATCGGCGGGCTGCGGGCTGGCATGGAGAGCAGAGCTTTCTGACAGGGAGTGCCTCATAGCCTTTATGAAGGAGCATGACATCAGGTGGGAAGCGATGTATGAAATCGAAATGAGGTAATTGATAGTTACCTATATAACAGGATAACAGGAGAAAAATATGTTTTATTACAATCAGTATGTGAGGGCGCAAAGCCTTGATGAAGCCTATGAGCTTTATCAGAAAAAACCGAATTTTGTGCTGGGCGGCATGCTCTGGCTCAAAATGAAAAATAAGACGCTTGGCACGGCAATTGACCTGTGCGACCTCGGGCTTGACAGGATTGATGAGGATGAGAACGAGTTTAGAATCGGTGCGTATGCAACACTCAGGCAGATAGAGACTCATGAAGCACTGAATGCATATACACACGGTGCAATCGCAGAGTCGGTCAGACATATCGTCGGAGTGCAGTTTAGAAATGTGGCGACTGTCGGAGGAAGCATCTGGGGCAGATTTGGATTTTCAGATGTCATGACGATTTTCAGGGCGCTGGGAGCAAAGGTGCAGCTTCACAAGGCAGGAATTATGGATTTGGACGAGTTTGCGGCACTTCCAAGAACAACGCGCGATGTGCTTGTGTCAGTAATAGTACCGAAAAATGCAAAGGGCGTAGTATACTTAAGCCAGAGAAATCAGTCAACAGACTTTCCGGTGCTCACATGTGCAGTGGCAAATAGAAGCGGCAGGTATGTGGCGGTTATCGGAGCATCACCATATATGGCAGAGCCTGTGTGGGATGAGGAGGGCATACTCGATTGTTTAGCAGATGCAAAGACAGACGGTAATGCAGCTTTGACAGATAACTCCGAAAACAATGCCAAAATAGATAAATTTGCCGGATATGTTGCAGAGCATATCCGTTTTGGAAGCAATATAAGGGCAGGCGCCGAGTACAGAGAGATGATATGCAGGGTGCTTACACGTCGCGCTGTCACACAGTCGCTTGACATTTGCGATGAAATTAAGCACGAGCATTAAGTAGGAAGGAATTCATATATATGGATGTTAAAATAAAATTAAATGGAAAGTTAATAACCGACTCGGTAGACCAGGATATGGTCCTTTTAGACTTTTGCCGCAAGCACAATTGCTTTTCGGTGAAGAGAGGCTGTGAGTCAGGCAACTGCGGTCTTTGTACAGTGCTTCTGGATGGAAAGCCTGTGCTGTCATGCAGCATGCCGATAGGCAGGGCAGACGGCAGAGCCGTGGATACCCTTGAGGGACTTGAGGAGGAAGCTAAGCAGTTTACAGGATTTTTTGCTGCACAGGGAGCGGATCAGTGCGGCTTCTGTAATCCGGGTTATATTGTAAATATTGTGGCGCTTCTGAGAGAAAATCCTGATCCGACTGATGAGGAAATTCTTGAATATCTTTCAGGAAATCTGTGCCGTTGTACAGGATATCAGAGTCAGCTGCGCTCAATCAGAAATTTCTTAAACAGTAAGAAAGAGGGCGCACCTCTTAATCTTGAGGCAGGTGTCTACGGAGAGGATATCGGAAAGGAGTGGCAGGATGAGCACAAATCAAACTAACGAAAACAGCTTCAACCGCGCCAGAAGGGATTACCACGCAGTTGGAAAATGTATACCTAAAAAGGATTCGAGCCAGCTTTTACTCGGAAAGCCGGTATTTACCGATGATATCACACCGCGTGATGCGCTTGTCATAAAGCTTCTTAGAAGCCCGTATGCAAATGCAATTGTCGAGGATGTAAAGACAGATATCGCTCTTAAGGTGCCGGGCATGGTCGCAGTATACACCTGGGAGGATGTTCCGAAAAAGCGTTTTTCTATCGCAGGCCAGACTTTTCCGGAGCCGTCACCATATGACAGATTAATCCTTGATCGCCATGTGAGAAGCGTAGGTGACGCCGTCGCTATAGTGGTCGGAGAATCTGAAAAGGCGGTGGACAAGGCTCTTAACATGATAAAAGTAAAGTACACGGTGCTTGAGCCGGTGCTTGACTTCAGAAAGTCGCTGGATAACAAGGTGCTCGTGCATCCTGAGGATGACTGGTCATCCAGCATAGATACAGGCGATGTAAAGCGCAATCTCATTCATCACGAGGAGGATGAGCATGGAAATGTAGAGAAAATTCTGTCAGAGTGTGACGAGATTATTGAGCACACATATCGCATAAAGGCAGCGCAGCAGGCATATATGGAGACCTGCAGGGCATACTGTGAGATAGACAGATACGGCAGACTTCACTGTATCAGCTCAACACAGATTGTTTTCCACCTGCGCCGAATACTGGCAAATGCACTTGATATTCCAAAGTCTATGGTGCGCGCTGAAAAGCCGCGTATCGGAGGAGGTTTCGGTGCCAAGCAGACTGCGGTCTGTGAGGTGTATCCGGCATTTGTTACCTGGAAGACAAAGCGCCCGAGCAAGATAATCTACAGCAGAAAAGAGTGTCAGACTATCGCGTCACCGCGTCATGAGATGGAAGTGACCGTGCGTCTCGGAGCGATGAAAGATGGTCATATAAGGGCAATCGATCTTTATACGTTGTCAAATGGTGGAGCATACGGAGAGCATAGCACTACAACAGTAGGACTTTCCGGTCATAAATCGCTTCCGCTTTATACAGGAGGCTGCGAGGCAACCAGATTTTCATGTGATGTTGTGTATACAAACGTGCAGGCGGCAGGAGCATATAGAGGCTATGGAGCCACACAGGGTATCTTTGCACTTGAATCAACCGTCAATGAGCTTGCAGAAAAGCTGCATATAGACCCGGTTGAGCTTCGTTTGAAAAATATTGTACGCGAGGGCATGTTTATGCCGGCATATTTTGGCGAGACAGCAAATGCATGTGCACTCGACAGATGCATAATGCACTGCGCGGACAATTTCCACTGGGCAGAAAAGTATCCTGTCCGCGACATGGGAAATGGCAAGGTTCGTGCAGCAGGCATGGCACTTGCAATGCAGGGCTCCTGCATATCCAATGTAGATGTCGGCTCGTGTACATTAAAGCTTTCAGACTGCGGCACCTACAATATGATGATAGGCGCGGCAGACATGGGAACAGGCTGTGATACAATACTTGCGCAGATGGCAGCTGAGGTACTTGACTGCGAGCCGGATGATATAACAGTGTTTGGAGCGGATACAGATGCTTCTCCTTATGACTCGGGTTCATATGCCTCATCAACCACCTACATCACAGGAATGGCCACACAGAATGCAGCACTTGAGCTTCGTGAAAATATAAAGAAAATCGGTGCACAGCTGCTGGGCTGTGCTGCATCAGAGGTGGATTTCGACGGTAAAGAGGTGTATATCATAAATCCGGACGGTGCAGACAATGGGGCAGTTTCCGTAAGTCTTTCCGATATAGCAACAAAAGCACAGGTCAACAACACGATACCTGTAGATGTCACAGCCACATATTCATCACCTGTCTCACCGCCACCATACATGGTAGGAATGGTCGAGATAGAGCTTGATAAGGAGACAGGAGCAGTTAAAATACTTGATTATCAGGCTGTCGTGGACTGCGGAATCCCGGTCAATCCAAACCTTGCGCGTGTGCAGACAGAGGGTGGCATAGGTCAGGGAATCGGCATGGCACTTTATGAGAATGTCACCTACAATGCCGGTGGTAAAATCGCAGAAAATGATTTCATGCAGTACAAGATACCGACACGACAGGATGTGGGACATATCAACGTCGAATTTGAGACAAGCTATGAGCCTTCAGGCCCATTTGGAGTCAAGTCAATCGGCGAGATAGTTATCAATACACCGGCTCCTGCGCTGGCACATGCCATTTATCGCGCAACAGGCGTATGGCACAGGACAGTTCCGTTTACCCCTGAAAAAATACTTATGGGAATGGTAGACCCAAACTGGCACGAAAAGGACCTTAGAGTGAAATGATTCATATCATATACATGGCGGCTGGAAACAGCCGCCGTTTTGGAAGTAACAAGCTGTTTTATGAGCTGGATGGAAAACCTATGTACAGGCATCTGCTTGAGCGTTTGATAGAAATTAAAGATAGATATAATAAATTAAAAAATGCAGAATCGAATAACCCGGTCATAGATATAACCGTCGTTACACGTTACCGGGAAATACTGGACTACTGCTCATCTATCCCTGATTGCCATGCAGTCTTAAGTCCGGACAGCGAAAAAGGCATATCCTACACCATAAAAGCAGGAATTATGGCGGTGCAGGAGCAGAAAAAGACAGGTATGCAGATGTGGCAAAGCAGTGTGTGGCAGAAAAAGCCGGAAAAAAACAGTGGCTCGTTACATAATACAGCCGAAACAGAGGACTACTACATGTTTGCAGTAGCTGACCAGCCATATTTAAAAAGTCAAAGCGTGATTAAATTAATAGACAAAGTACTTGAAAATAAAGGGAATATGCGATTGGCTTTTTCGCTTCGCTGTGGAGATACCGTAGGTAATCCGTGTGTATTTCATTCATCGCTTATCCCGCAGCTTTTATCACTGGAGGGTGATAAGGGTGGCAGAAGTGTGGCAAAGAAGTATGACTGTGTATATGTGGATATCGCAGATGAGCGTGAGCTGATGGATATAGATACCTTATCAAATTCAAAACATACCGTGACATTATAAAAGCTATTATGAAAGCTATTATGAAAGAGCACTGTATCAGTGCATACTGAATGTATATTTTATTCAAATTCCCATATACTACCTCCAAAGCATGAATGCAAATGCAAAAAAGTAACCGGAGGACAATAAAGTGAAAATCACAGGATTGACCAGAAGAGTAGATTCCCTCGGCAGAATAGTCATACCAAAGGAGCTTCGCAGGATGCTGCATATAAAAGAGGGAAGCCCACTGGAAATATATATGGATGCAGACGAGACGATAGTGCTAAAGAAATATTCGCAGGTGGGAAGCCTGAAGAATATATCACAGGCATATGCACAGAGCCTGTCAAAGGTAACAGGAGCCATGGTATGTGTGGCGGATAGGGATGAGATAATAGCGGCAGCCGGTAAAAACCACAAAAATTATATAGGCAAGGCTTTGTCAAAAGAACTCGAGAATATTATGGATAAGAGAAAAAGTGTATTGTACAGTAAAAAAGACGATACCCTGATACCTGTGGTGAAGGACGATAAAGCTGACTGTGAAGCGCAGGCAATAGCAGTAATAGTGCATGATGGTGATAGTGCGGGAGCCGTTATACTATGTACCTTCGATGAAAAAGCCGATAAGTCTGAGATTGCCGAAAAGCTGGCGGGTGCAGCAGCAGAATTTCTGGCTGACCAGCTTGGCTAGAGATAGCGAAAAGCATTGTAAAAAACTATTTACTTGACTACAACAGTAATAAAGATGTAAAATAGTTTGATAAAGGGAGCAATTAGCTTCCTTTTGTGCTATAAAGGTATAATAGAAAATTAATCAATTATTAATTATCTGATGTTGAGGCATTGTAGTATAATAGACAGTACATATTGGATATAGTTGTCAATTATCTATAAAGTATGCCGATATACAATGGTATACCGATAGTTTGGAGGTAACGTTTAGAAATGGCAAAACAGAAAAAGAAAAAGAAGAAAAAGCAGCATCGCGTTTTCTGGTTTTTCATAAAGCTTCAGATTTTTCTGATGGTACTGATTCTCGGTGGATTATGCTTTTATTACTTTGGAGGCTATGCAGACAAGGTTGCGAAGCTTCACTCAGAGGCGGTAGAGCTCGTGCAGAAATCTGACAAAAACACATTTTTACCGGCGCGCACGAGTACACTCTACGATACAAACGGTGATGAGATATCCGAGACGGCCACTACCAAAAAGGCTGACTATGTGAAGTATGAGGATATACCGCAGAACTTCGTAAACTGTATGGTCAGCATCGAGGACAAGAAGTTCTATAAGCACAATGGTGTGGACATAAAGGCAATAGTGCGTGCCGCAAAGTCAATTATAAAAAACAAGAGAATTACCCAGGGTGGCAGTACCATCACGATGCAGCTCGCCCGAAATATTTATCTGGATACGAACAAGAACTGGCAGCGAAAAGTCAAGGAAATGTTCATAGCGATGGCGCTGGAAAAGAAATATTCAAAGAACGATATTATGGAGTTCTACCTGAATAATGTCTATTTCATGAACGGATATTATGGTATTCAGGCAGCGTGCCATGGCTATTTTAACTGTGAGCTTTCGGATCTTGATTTGTCGCAGACTGCCTTTTTGTGTGCGATTCCGAACAGCCCGACATACTATGACCCGATAAACAATAAGGATCATACATTGACACGTCGTAATCTCATATTGAAAAATCTAAAGGAAGATGGCAAAATCACACAGCAGGAATATGAGGCCGCCATAAACGAGGAGATTACCCTCAATATGCCTGAGAAAGATGACACGGTCAAGTACAATTATGTGGATACCTATGCATATTACTGCGCTACGAGGGCGCTCATGGAGAATGAGGGCTTCAAGTTCAAGTATTACTTTGACTCAGACGATGAAGAAAAGGAGTATGATGCTTCATATGATGAGATGTATTCATATTGTCAGAAAAAGCTTTACTCAGACGGTTACAAGATTTATACATCAATTGATCTGACTATGCAGCAGCAGCTTCAGGATTCAATTGACCTGACGCTTTTGGACTTTACAGACACGACCGATGATGGCACATTTAAGCTGCAGAGTGCTGCAACCTGTATAGACAACGACACAGGCGAGGTGGTTGCAATAGTTGGTGGACGAAGCCAGGATGCGGTCAGTCATACGCTAAACCGTGCTTTCCAAAGCCATCGCCAGCCGGGAAGCTCAATCAAGCCACTCATTGTGTATACACCATCATTTGAGCGTGGTAAGACACCGGATACCGTCGTAAATGACCACAAGTTTGATGGAGGACCGTCTAACTCGGGTGATTCATATTACGGTGATGTGACTATCAGGTTTGCCGTTCAAAAGTCACTGAATACTGTAGCATGGCAGCTATATGATGAGCTCACACCAAAGGTAGGCTTACAGTATCTCAAGGATATGAATTTTACAAATATCGTAAAGGATGACTATGTCACAGCAACAGCACTTGGAGGTTTTACAACAGGTGTATCCACACTGGAGATGGCATCTGCATATTCAACACTTGAGAACGATGGAATGTACAGGAATCCTACCTGTATAAAGTCGATTGTGGATTCTGACAACAATATCATATATACATCATCGCAGAAGGACACCGTCATATATACAGAGACAGCATCACGTATGATGACAGATGTCATGACAGATGTTATGAAATCAGGAACCGGACGTAGCGCTAATCTGGACAATGGCATGCCTTGCGCCGGCAAAACAGGAACAACAAACGATAAGAAGGATGGCTGGTTCTGTGGCTTTACCAGATACTACACCACATGTGTATGGGTAGGCTGTGATATGCCTGAGTCAGTCAAAAAGCTGACAGGAAGCTCTTATCCGGCAGAAATATGGAAGAACTACATGGATCAGATACATGCTGACCTTACACCAATAGATTTCCTGCCATATGCCCAAATATCGGATGATTATCAGGACAGCCAGGAGACACAGGATACACCTGCCGATGACCAGACGCAGAATAATCCTACAGATCAGACAGTGACCACACCTGATGCAGGAACTAAAGCACCGGATAAGACCACAACAGACCCGAATAAGACAGATGCTGCTGGTGGCAACACAGGTGGAAATACCGGAGACAATACAGACGGAACAACAGGCGGAAATACCGGAGAAAACAACGGTGGTAACACAGGCGGAAATGGTGGACAAAACACCGGTGGCAACACAGGCGGAAATACCGGAGAAAACAATGGTGGCAACACAGGCGGAAATACCGGAGAAAATAATGGTGGCAACACAGGTGGGAATACCGGGGACAACACAGGTGGAGCTACCGGTGGTACCACCGGAGGCGGAGCAGCCCAGTAGATTTTTCTTTGCAGTGCTGTCGGGAGTTGTGTTCTTTGCAGCATACGCACCTGTCACGATAGGAAACAAGACGATAGATGCGCTCATATATTCAGTGACCTACAATGGTTCATACCTTGCTGCAGAGGGAATTATCACAATCATAGTGATATCAATCCCACCGGTTAAGAAGGCACTCGACTATGTGAAGCAGATGGCGAACAGCCGGTAGATAATCTATATCTAAACAATTAAATTATGTAAAAATGAGCAGAATAGGTAGAAATACTTGTTCTGCTTTTTTTATTGTATATCATTGTCCCGTATCATATAAAAATGAAAAATAAAAATACTTTGACTTGACAACTATTTAAAATGTGATATACTTTCACTGTCAAATGATTTGATGATGAAAATATTTGACATGCAAACTAGTGCAAATATACCAGCACACAAAACTGAAAATAAACACAGAAAAAGGAGAACAGAAATATGTTGGAGAAAATCAAGGAAATCGTAGCAGATCAGTTAGGAATCGACGAGGATGATATCAAATTAGAGTCAAACTTCAAGGAGGATCTTGAGGCAGATTCATTAGATCTTTTCGAGCTTGTAATGGCACTCGAGGAGGAGTACGGAGTAGAAATCCCTTCAGAGGATTTAGAGAAAATCGCAACAGTAAACGACATCATTGAGTATCTTAAGAACAAAGGTGTAGAGGCTTAAAAGACATGGAGACAAGAATAACAAAGCTTCTTGGAATCAAATATCCGGTCATTCAGGGTGGCATGGCATGGGTAGCAACCCATGAGCTTGCCAGCGCTGTGTCCAATGCAGGCGGACTTGGCATCATCGGAGCAGGCGGAGCCCCGGCTTCATGGGTAAAGGAGCAGATAGTCGCTGCAAAGAAGGAGACAGATAAGCCGTTCGGAGTCAACCTCATGCTTATGAATCCGGAGGCCGATGAGATAGCAAAAATCATCGCCGAGGAAAAGGTAAAGGTAGTCACCACCGGCGCAGGAAATCCTGCAAAGTACATGGATATGTGGAAAGAAGCAGGCGTCATCGTAATCCCTGTAGTTGCAAGCGTAGCACTCGCAAAGCTCATGGAGAGAGGCGGGGCAAGTGCAGTAATCGCCGAGGGAATGGAGTCAGGCGGACATATCGGAGCACAGACTACCATGACACTTGTGCCACAGGTTGTTGATGCAGTGAGCATCCCTGTTATCGCAGCAGGCGGAATTGCAGACAACAGAGGCTTTAATGCGGCATTTGCACTCGGTGCGGAGGCAGTCCAGATGGGGACACGCTTTGTCACCGCAAAAGAATCGATAGTACATGAAAACTATAAGCAGAAGGTCATTAAGGCCAAGGATATAGATTCTGAGGTTACAGGAATGAGCACAGGTCATCCGATCAGAGTACTCAGAAACAAGATGACCAGACAATATCTCAAGCTGGAAAAGGAAGGAGCTCCATTTGAAGAGCTCGAAAAAATGACACTTGGCGCACTCAGAAAAGCCGTTGTAGACGGAGATACCGTATATGGCAGCGTCATGGCAGGTCAGAGCGCAGGCCTCGTAAAGAAAGAGGAAACCTGCAAAGAAATCATTGAGGATGTAGTGGGACTGAACAAATAGACAGTATTCACTTTTACATGTAAATTTAAGGATACCGGGGCGCCTGAAAAGAGTGGCTTACGGTATCCTGTCAGAAATAAGGAGAAACCGAAAATGGGTAAGAGAGTATTTATGTTTCCCGGACAGGGCTCACAGTATATAGGAATGGGTAAGGAGTTTTACGATACAATGCCAAATGCAAAGGCAGTAATCGACCTTGCCAGTGAACAGACAGGCTTGGATATTCCGGCATTATGCTTTGAGGAAAATGACAAGCTGAATATTACAGAGTACACACAGATATGTATGCTTGCAGTTGAGGCAGCTATATATCAGGCAATCATTGACAAAGGTATCACACCTGATGTCACAGCAGGCTTAAGCCTTGGGGAATATGGTGCTCTCATCGCATCAGGAGCCATGACCATGGCAGATGCATTCGCAGTTGTCAGAAAAAGAGGAATCTACATGCAGGAGGCAGTTCCTACAGGTGGAGCCATGACAGCGGTTTTAGGACTTGATCCGCAGGTCATTGAGGATATCTGCAAAAAGACAGCAGATGAGACAAATTCAGTGGTATCGGTAGCCAACTATAACTGCCCGGGACAGATTGTTATCACAGGAGAAAAGGCAGCAGTAGATGCCGCCGCAGCAGCATGCAGCGAGGCAGGCGCCAAGAGATGTGTACCGCTCAAGGTAAGCGGACCTTTCCACTCAGCAATGCTTAAGGGCGCAGGCGAAAAGCTCGCAGATGCACTTGAGAGTGTAGAAATCCACGATATCAAGGTGCCATATATCACAAACGTCACAGCAGACTATGTGAAGTCACCGGCAGACGTTAAGGATTATCTGACAAAGCAGGTTTCATCGTCAGTACGCTGGCAGCAGACCATCGAGCGCCTTATCGCAGACGGTGCAGATGAGTTTGTGGAAATCGGACCGGGACGCTCACTCAGCGGATTTATGAGAAAGATAAATAGAGACGTAAAAGTCGTAAACATAGATAAACTGGAGGATTTTGAAAAGTATGTTAACAGGTAAAAATGCCCTGGTTACAGGCGCAAGCCGTGGAATTGGAAGACAGATAGCTCTTACACTTGCCGCAGCACACGCCTTTGTAATAGTAAATTATAATGGTTCAAGGGAAAAGGCAGATGCCGTTGTTGCAGAGATAAAGGCAGCAGGCGGTGATGCAGTTTCTTATCAGTGCAATGTATCTGATTTTGACGAGTGCCAGAATATGATAACAGCGCTCATCAAGGAGTACAAGCACATAGATATCCTCGTAAACAACGCAGGAATCACAAGAGACGGTCTCATCATGAAGATGAGCGAGGCAGACTATGACGCAGTGCTCGACACAAACCTTAAGGGTGCGTTCAACACAATCCGTCACATGTCACGCTATTTCTTGAAGCAGAAATCAGGAAGAATTATCAATATTTCATCAGTTTCCGGAATACTCGGAAATGCAGGACAAGCCAACTACAGCGCCAGCAAGGCAGGAGTTATAGGACTCACAAAGGCTGTAGCCAGAGAGCTTGCCAGCCGGGGAATCACAGCAAACGCAGTGGCACCGGGCTTTGTAGAGACAGAGATGACAGATGTGCTTGCCGATGCGGCAAAGGAGAATCTTTTATCACAGATTCCGCTTGGCAGACCGGGAAACACAAAGGATATCGCAAACGCAGTATTATTTTTAGCATCAGATGCAGCAGGCTACATCACAGGCCAGGTGCTGTCTGTTGACGGAGGAATGGCAATATGAGTAGAAGAGTAGTTGTAACAGGACTTGGAGCAGTAACACCAATCGGAAATAATGTGGACGATTTCTGGGCAGCGGTAAAGGCCGGAAAAATCGGATTTGACCACATCACAAAATTTGACACAACAGATTATAAATGTCACATTGCAGCAGAGCTTAAGGATTTTAACCCACAGGATTTTATGGACAGAAAGGCTGCAAAGAGAATGGAGCCATTCTCACAGTACGCTGTAGCTGCAGCAAAGCAGGCAATTGATGACAGCGGACTTGATATCGAAAAGGAAGATCCATACATGGTTGGATGTGCCATCGGTTCAGGTGTCGGAAGTCTTCAGGCTATGGAGCGCGAGACACAAAAGCTTTATGAAAAGGGACCAAACAGAGTCAATCCTCTGCTTGTTCCGCTTATGATCTGTAACATGGCAGCAGGAAATGTTTCCATCCAGTTCGGTCTCAAGGGAAAGAGTATCAATGATGTAACAGCCTGCGCTACAGGAACAAACACAATCGGTGAGGCATACAGAAGCATCCAGTACGGTGAGGCTGACGTGATGGTAGCCGGTGGTACAGAGGGCAGTGTATGTCCTATCGGAATCGCAGGATTTACAGCACTTACAGCGCTTTCTACAGTAGATGATCCGACAAAGTGTTCACTTCCGTTTGACAAAAACAGAAGCGGCTTTGTAATGGGTGAGGGCGCAGGAGTAGTTATCCTTGAAGAGCTTGAGCATGCAAAGGCAAGAGGTGCAAAGATTTATGCAGAGGTAGTCGGATACGGCTGCTCATCGGATGCATACCATATCACATCTCCGCAGGAGGATGGCGCAGGCGCAGCAAGAGCCATGACCAATGCCATGAGCGATGCAGGTGTCACACCGGCAGATGTAAAATACATCAATGCTCACGGAACGGGCACACATCACAATGATCTCTTTGAGACAAGAGCAATCAAGCTTGCGTTCGGTGATGAGGCTGCAAATCTTAAAATCAATTCAACAAAGTCTATGATAGGACATCTGCTCGGAGCAGCAGGAGCTGTTGAGTTTATAACATGTGTGAAGGAAATCCAGGATGGATTTATACATAAGACTGTTGGCTATGAGACTCCTGATGAGGAGATTGACCTCAATTACTGCAAGGACAGCTATGAGGAGCCTGTTGAGTATGCACTGAGCAATTCACTGGGATTCGGTGGACATAATGCAAGTATTCTGCTCAAGGCTTATAAATAAATAGCTTCTGCTTTTTTAGGGGCTTCGCGAATGTAGGCTGTGAGGTCCGGGGAGCACACAGTATATTCCTCGTGAAAAATATGAAGTCAGTCACGGCATTTTGCACGGACAGGCTGTGATATGGTGTTAGTGCTTCATGCTATTGGAGTGGATGGAACGCCGTGACAGTCCATATTTTTCATTCAGAACACACTGTGTGCTTCCCGGCTCCACGTTATTGAGCGCGAAGCATGTGTGCAGTTTAGGTTTATGGAATACTTTGTGCTTCATTGCTCCACTTTGTGGAGCTCGAAGAATGTAAATAGTTTACAGTAAGTTGAGAAAGGATATATGCAATATGTCAGTTTTGAATACGCAGCAGATTATGGATATTCTGCCGCACCGCAGTCCGTTTCTTCTCATTGATACGGTTGAGGAGCTGCAGCCGGGCGTAAAGTGTGTGGCTAAGAAGAATGTGACTATGAATGAGCCACATTTTATGGGACATTTTCCGGGAAATCCGGTGATGCCGGGAGTGCTTATTATTGAGGCTTTGGCGCAGACCGGTGCAGTTGCCATTCTTTGTCAGGATGAGTGGAAGGGCAAGACTGCATATTTTGCAGGCATCAATAATGCCAAGTTCAAGCAGAAGGTGGTTCCGGGAGATACGCTGGAGCTGACCACTGAGATTATAAAGGTTAAGGGTCCTATCGGTGTGGGCAAGGCTGTTGCCAGGGTAAACGGCAAGGTTGCCTGTATGGCGGAGCTTACATTTGCAATAGGTTAATTGCATAAGGAGACATTATGAAGTTATTCAAGAAGAAAGATAAAAATATAGAGGCTGATGAGGCTTTAGCAAAGAACGCTGAGAGCGCAAAAACAGCCGCAGATGGCAAAAATGCCGGTGCAGCACAGGAAACAAAAGAGGATGTCCCTGAGACAATCGTTTGTCCCAAGTGTGGCAAGACTGTGCTCAAATCAGTTGTAAAACAGCACAAATACGTCTGCTATGAGTGTAATTATTATTTCCGTGTGCGTGCTAAAAACAGAATCAGAATGGTTTCCGACAAGGAAGCATTTGAGCCATGGTTTACAGAGCTTACAACAGGAAATCCTCTTAATTTCCCTGAGTATGAGGAGAAAATTGCAAAGACTCAGGAGAAAACAGGACTTTCTGAGGGCATTGTCATCGGTAAGACAAAGATTTACGGCGAGGAGACAGTGCTTGGTGTAATTGATTCAAGATTTATGATGGGAAGCATGGGCCATGTGGTTGGTGAGAAAATCACAAGCGCATTTGAGCGTGCCACAGAGGAAAGACTTCCTGTTATATTATTCTGCTGTTCAGGCGGTGCCAGAATGCAGGAGGGTATTATTTCACTGATGCAGATGGCAAAGACCTCAGCCGCAGCAAAGCGTCATTCAGAGGCAGGACTTTTATATGTGCCTGTACTCACAGATCCTACAACAGGCGGTGTGACAGCCAGCTTTGCAATGCTTGGAGACATCATTCTTGCAGAGCCAAAGGCACTTATCGGTTTTGCGGGTCCTCGTGTTATCGAGCAGACCATCGGACAGAAGCTGCCTGAGGGCTTCCAGAGGGCAGAGTTCCAGCTTGAGCACGGCTTTGTGGATATGATAGTTGAGCGTGAGGATTTAAAGAAGACTCTTTACAAGATTTTACGTGCTCATAGACCTACTACTGGCTATGCCAATTTTGACCCGCTTCACTCAGACGACAATTACGAGCCGACAGAGCTTATGAAGGAGCGCGAGGCAAAGGCTAAGCCATTTAAGGTATGGGATAAGGTCAGCGCCGCAAGACAGATTAAGAGACTTGCATCGGTTGACTATATGGACTATATCTTTGATGAGTTTATGGAGCTGCACGGAGACAGATATTTCCGCGATGACCCGGCTATCGTAGGCGGAATCGCATATTTAGACGGCCAGCCGGTCACAGTTATCGGTGTCCACAAGGGAAAAGACCTTGAAGACTGCGCAAAGAGAAACTATGGTATGCCATCACCTGAGGGCTACCGCAAGGCACTGCGCCTCATGAAGCAGGCAGAGAAATTCAACCGTCCGATCATAACCTTTGTCAATACATCAGGAGCTTATCCGGGAATGGAAGCAGAGGAAAACGGACAGGGTGAGGCAATCGCAAGAAACCTTTATGAGATGAGCGGCATCAAGGTGCCAATCCTTTGTCTCATGATAGGAGAAGGCGGAAGCGGCGGAGCTTTAGCTCTTTCTGTAGGAAATGAAGTGTGGATGATGGAAAATGCCACATACTCAATTCTCTCGCCTGAGGGTTTTGCATCTATCCTCTGGAAGGATGGAAAGCGTGCAAAGGAAGCCGCAGAGGTAATGAAGATTACAGCACACGACTTAAAGGAGCTTGATGTCGTGGATGATATAATACCTGAGTTTGGCGGAGCCGACGAGGATGCTCTTTCATCAATCGGAAACTACATGAAGGGCAACATGAAGAAATTCTTGGAAAAAGAAAGCAAATTGACAAAGGACCAGCTCTTGGAGGAAAGATACAAGCGTTTCCGCAAGTTCTAGTCCCGGAAAGGAAATTCTATGAAGATAGTTGGAACAGGAAGCTGCCTGCCACAGAGAGTGGTCTCAAACGATGACCTGGCAGCCATAATGGACACATCTGACGAGTGGATCAGCTCGCGTACAGGAATAAGAAACAGACACATTGCAACGACTGAGACAACTACCTCACTTGCCTGTGATGCAGTAAAAAGTGCGCTGCAGGATGCGGGGATTGACGGAAGTGAGATAGACTTGATAATAGCGGCAAGCGTATCCACAGACAAAATCGTTCCGTCGCTCGCATGTCAGATTCAGGCTGAGATAGGTGCAGGCAGTGCAGTGGCATTTGACATAAATGCCGCATGCTCAGGCTTTTTATTCGGGCTTGCCACAGCGGATGCATATTTTAAGACCGGCAGGTTTCACAAGGCAGTTGTAGTGGGGGCAGAGGTTCTTTCAAAAATAATGGACTGGAATGACAGAAGCACCTGTGTACTCTTCGGAGACGGAGCAGGAGCAGCGGTTGTGACAAACGAGGGCGATGCCTTCAAGGGCTTTGTACAGGGCTCTGACGGAAAAGGCGGTGAGGCGCTTGACGGAGACAACCGTCCTGTAGTCAATCCGTTTACCGACAATGGAAAGCAGTCTGCACTCGGTGGCTATGTCACCATGGACGGTCCTGCTGTATACAAGTTTGCGGTAAAGACAGTGCCAAAGGCTATAAATGAGCTGCTTGATGAAATCGGCTGGAGCGCAGATGATGTGGATGTCTATGTGCTGCATCAGGCCAATATCCGTATTATTGAGTCGGTTGCCAAGAGGCTTAAGCAGCCTATGGACAAATTTCCGACCAATTTACAGCAGTGTGGAAATATTTCTGCGGCAAGTGTGCCGATTTTGTTTGATAAAGTCCGCAAAGATGGTATGATAAAGCATGAGGAAAAAATAATTTTATCAGGCTTTGGAGCAGGACTTACATGGGGAGCCTGCGCCATAGAGTGGCAATAGAAAGAGGTATTTATGACGGCAGATGAAACTTTAAATGAATTATTGGTGTGTCTGTTCAAGGATTTGACAGAGATAGAGGGCAGATGTCTGATAACAGACGAATTTTCTGATATTTCTATCAACGATATGCATATAATAGAGGCAATAGGAGTCGATGAGCCAAAGCGCTCCGGCACCGTAGCCAAGCTTATGTCTATCACTCTGGGCACGCTGACAAAGGCAATAGATGGTCTCACCCGCAAGGGATACGTGAACCGTATCCGCAGTGAGGAGGATAAGCGTGTGGTAAAGCTCTCACTCACCGACAAGGGAAAGAGTGCATACTATCATCATGAGCAGTTTCACCGTCATATGATAGAGCATATAAAGGACGATCTTTCGGATGACGAAATGAAAGTTCTTATAACTTCACTTGCAAAACTCTCGGATTATTTCAAGGTGGTATATTCCGATGATGAGGAGAATCAGTACCAAAACTGGGATAATATAAATGAAGATAATAAATAAAATGAATTTTTTTTATATAAAACTTTCAAAAATTACTTGATTATAGCAATAGATTTATATAAAATAAACTTGTTGATGTGAAAAATAATTTTGTAAAGGAGATATAAAAATGAGCTATGTTGATGAAGTACTCGAAGTAGTAAAGAAGAAAAACGCAGATCAGCCTGAGTTCTTACAGGCAGTAACAGAGGTTCTTGATTCTTTAAGACCTGTGATCGATGCAAATGAGGAATTATACAGAAAGAATGCGATTCTTGAGAGAATCACAGAGCCGGATCGTCAGATCA
>OLQR01000807.1_pt1 | contig 21436 bp, 17 predicted proteins | sample 1671881 | NCBI WGS metagenome assembly OLQR01 (sample SAMEA3136623, study PRJEB25190) | human gut metagenome | biome: human gut; feature: human-associated habitat; material: faeces | place: Austria | collected 2013 | reverse complement strand
TCGAGGGCGATTTTTAGTTGTGCATTGCGGCGCATAAAAAAGGAATCTCACTTGAGTGAACCTCCCCACCTAAGCCTTTCAGCTATAGATGGGGCTTCTCCGTGGGTTGTAGCCCCACGGTAAATCTCTGCGTTACCCGAAGGTAGAGATACGACCCGAACTTGGCTAACAATGCCTGACGGCATTGGTCGCCACATAGGGGTTAGTCTCCCGCAAAGTTCTCGCAACACAGTGTAATCCCAACAGATGGGCCCGGGCTGTTGAGTCGCCACAGGCGGATTCAACAGTGAATGCAACTGTTTAAGGGAGTACAATGTGCATTGGGTTCTACGCTCAATGTCAGGAACTTTAGCCTTACACTGAGACCATGCCTTCTTTGACATCCATCAGCAGTTTCCCCTGGCGTACTGTCAGCCAGCACTGCTGCACTCGGCCTGCGTTAAGAATGAATACGCCATCCCCTGCACCAACTTTGGTGTAAACTGGATATTCTAATTCTAGAATTCTAAGGCCATACCGCATAATTCTAAGTGTTGATACGGCGAGCGAGGTGCGGCAGTTGCTAAGCCAAAAGCGCAGATAATACTTTGTGCTGCAAAGGTGAGCGCCGCCAGTGGCGGATACAGCGAACCGAAGCAGGGGCAGCGGTCGCAGAGTGCGAGGGGCTTTTGCTCTCGAAGCACGATGCGGGTACCGCAACCCGACATTATCGAGCATTTTGGCAACGCAGATGCCGTGCCGCACACCGAGCCGCAGCGAGGCGCTTCGGAGCGCAACCGCCGCTTGCGGCGGCTCTTGGCGCGGAGATTCGCCGGAGCGGTGCTTAAGCCGTTAGGCGGGAATTGTGCGGTGTTGCCCTAATATCATTGCAGATAATACAGCGGGAACATCATCGGCAGCACAAGGATGGACATCATGCAGAGCAGCGCCGCCAAGGGTGTACCGCATTTTAAGTAGTCCTTCAGCTTATACCCGCCCGGCTCGATGATCATGATCTGGCAGGGCGCGGCCATCGGGGTCATAATGGAAATGCAGCTGGCGGTGATAACACCCACCACGGCAGCACGCGGATCAAGCCCCATCTTAAGACAGGCAGATGTGACGAGAGGAATAAAAATCGTCAGCGTGGCAAGGTTCGACATGACCTGCGTCAGCACAAACGGCACAAGGAAGAATACAGCCATAATCAAGTAGGTATTCGTCGTACCGCCCAGGATTTTGATCATCCAATCCGCCACAACATCGCCGGCGCCTGTTTTCTGGATGGCATCGGACAGCGCCAGCACGCCCGCAAACAGGAAGATCGTCGGCTGGTGGATTGATGCCAGCGCCTCCTTCTCGCTCAGCACGCCCGTCAGCACCAGCAGCACTGCGCCAAGGCAGGCGGTCAGGTACATTTTGATGCCGATGGCATTTTCCAGCAGCATCAGGGCAATCGTTGCCAGAATGATGATCATAGCCAGCTTTTGCTTGGCGGGGCTGATTTTTTCGCTGCCGGTCTGCCCCGATGTGCCATCCGAGAACTTCCCGTTCGGAATATCAGGCATGAGCTTGTAGCCGACAAAGGTCATGTACAAAATCGCTGTTGCCAGCATTGGAATGCGCGCCACGGTAAAATCCCAGACGTGCAGCGGGTTGGGCGCACCGGCTTTCATCATAACATCGTTCCACGCCATATTGCTGGCGCCCTGCCCCATAAAGGTCATCTGGGTGGCAATGTTGGCGCACGCCATCGCCGGGTACAGCAGCTTGCTGCGGCTGGTGCCGATGTCGTTGGCAATGCCCACCAGCAGCGGGATCATAATGGCTGCCGTTGCCGTGGCGCTGGTGATGGCACCCAAAAACGCCGCCGCTGCGCAGGACAGAAAAATCAGCACCCGCTGGTTGTCCTTGTAGCGCACGACAAGGCTCTGCGCCTTGTCAATGAGAACGGTTTTCGTCAGCCCTGCGCCAATGACAAACATCGCCACAAACATAACGACGTTCGTGTTGATAAACCCGCCGAACGCCTCGGCAGGGGTCATTACGCCTGTTAAAATCAGCGCCAGAATGATGCCGGATGAGATGACGGAAAACGGGATTTTGCCGCTGACAAACGCAAGGATCGTCGCCAGCAGAATGAGCAGAGTAATCTCCAATAGGGTCATAGAATTCCTCCCGGAAACACAAAGGGACGCCCCGCACGAATGCGAAGTGTCCCTTTGTGCGTTTATGGCTGTATAGAGAAATAGTGAATGGCTTATTTGATGAAGCTGACGTGCTTGCAGATCTCCTCGATGGCAGCGTCCTTCTTTTTGTTGAAGTCAACCTTGTTCTTCTCGAACAGGTTGTCGCCGTTGGCGTCGATGGAAACGATCAGCGGACCAAACTCCTTGACCTTGCAGCACCAGAGCGTTTCGGGCATACCCAGCTCGTCCCAGTGATGCTCGACAATGCGCTGTACCTCGGTTGCGGCGACAACGGCGCAGCCGGCGGGGAACACGCAGTGGATGGCGCCAAACTCCTTGCAGGCGCGCTCGGTGTTGGGACCCATACCGCCCTTGCCCACGATGACGCGGACACCGGTGTGCTGGGTGAACTCATACTCGAACTTCTCCATGCGCATCGAGGTGGTGGGACCGACAGAAACCATCTCGTAGGCATCGTCCTGACCCTGAATGGGGCGGACAATGGGACCTGCGTGGAAGATGGCCTTGTTGCGGATGTCGTAGGGCAGCTCACGACCGCCCTCGACCAGGCGGCGGTGCGCCACGTCACGGCAGGTCATAAGATCGCCGTCGAGATACACGATGTCACCAATTTTGATGTCAGCCAGATCCTCGGCGCTGACAGGCGTGACCAAAACCTTTTTACCGTCTCTGATTTCTACCATTACAGTTGCACCCCCGAATGAGTCGTTACAGTTGCGTTCAAGTCTTTGTCAAATACCACGTGACCGCGGCGGTGGCTCCAGCAGCCAACGTTGACGGCAACGCCGATGGTGGACGGATGGCGAGCGGTGTTCTCGATATGCACGCCCATGACGGAGTTCTTACCACTCATGCCCTGGGGTCCCAGACCGATGGAGTTGATGCCGTCCTCCAGCAGCTTCTCCATCTCGGCAGCGCGCGGGTTGGGGTTGTGGCTGCCCAAGGGGCGCATCAGCGCCTTCTTGGAGAGCAGCGCGGCGGTTTCCACGCTGGTAGCCACGCCGACACCGACGAGCAGCGGGGGGCAGGCGTTCAGACCGTAGCTGGTCATCTGGTCCAGGACGAACTTGGTCACGCCCTCGTAGCCCATGCCCGGCATCAGCACCATCGCCTTGCCCGGCAGCGTGCAGCCGCCGCCTGCCATGTAGGTGTAGATTTCGCAGTGGTCGTCATCGGGTACGATGTCCCAGAAAACGGTGGGCGTACCCTTGCCGACGTTGCGCTTGGTGTTCACTTCGTCGAAGGTTTCCACGCTGTTGTGGCGCAGGGGTGCGGCGAAGGTAGCACGGACGACGGCCTCCTTCAGCAGAGCCTCCAGCTCACCCATCAGCGGGAAGTTGACGCCGCACTTTACCCAGAACTGCAGCACACCGGTGTCCTGGCAGCAGGGGCGGTTCAGGTCAACAGCCAGCTTCTGGTTGCGCGCCATCGTGTCATAGATGGCGGTTGCCAGCGGGGTGGTCTCCTGCTGACGCAGCTCCTGCAGCTTAGCCTCGACATCGTCGGGCAGCTTCTTGCCGACATAGGCGACGAATTTCGCCATCTTGTCGGTCATGAGTTCAACACTTTGTTCTTTGGTCATGATTGGATGCCTCCTATGTAAATTTCAAATGTTTGTTTATGAGATCATGCGGGGAAGAACGGATACGCTACCGGCAGGATCACCATGCAGATGATAAAGCTGACGAGGATCAGCGGCAAACCTGCCTTGACGTAGTCGATAAATTTGTAGCCGCCGATACCGACAACCATTGTATTGGCGGGCATACCGATCGGCGTTGCGTAGGCACAGCTGCCTGCAATGACCGTGGCAATGACCACCGCGCGGGGGTCTGCGCCCAAGCCCTGCGCCAGCGACACCGCGATGGGAACCATCAGCGCCGTGGTGGCAGTGTTGGACATAAAGTTGGTCATTGTGCAGGTGATGACAAAGATGACGACCAGCAGGATCAGCGGGTGGACTTCGTTGCCCATGGCTCCAATCAGCGTATCAGCAATCAGGCTGCCCGCGCCGGTATGCTCCAGCGCCGTTGCCAGTGCCAACGAACCGCCAAAAAGGAACACGGTCTTGAGGTCGATGGACTTCAGTGCCTCTTTTTCGCTGATGACACCGGTCAGGATCAGAATGATGGCGCCAACCGATGCGGACACCTGCAGCTTGATGCCGATCTGCTTTTCAAACACCATCGCAAGAATAGCGATGACCAGCACAGCCAGCGACATATACTGCTTCCACTTGGGAACGTCGGAGTAATCCTTGACAGCAAACTGGTCATCCTCCAGCGATGCCGCGCCGCTGTTTTTGGGCAGCAGCTTGTAGCCGAACAAGGCGAAGTAGAGGATGCCCGCCAGCATCATAGGACCGCCGACGATCAGGTACTCAAAGAAGCTCGTTTCGATGCCCAGCTCGTTCAGGGCGCTGACGCCCATCAGGTTGCCCGGCGCACCGATGATGGAGATGTTGCCGCCCAGTGCCGCCGCAAAAACCAGCGGCATCAGCAGGTGGCTGCGGCTGTAACCACTCTCGGCCGCAATGCCGACTACCACAGGAATGAGTACGGCCGCGCTGCCCGTGTTGGACAGGAACCCGGACATAAGACCGGTGATGACCATGATGGCGATGATGAGCTGACGCTCCGATTTGGCGAACTTGGTGACCAGACCACCGATTTTGTTGGCCATGCCAGTTTCAAACAACGCCTGCCCAACCACAAACATAGCCACGCAGAGGATGACATTAGAATCGACGTACCCGGCGAACGCCTGTTTGGGTTCAAGGACGCCGGTCACGCACAGACCCACGGAAACGATCGTGGCTGTCAGGCCCAGAGGAATCTTTTCCAGCACGAACATAATGATCGCAAATGCCAGAAAGCAGAGGGTGATAACTGTGGGATTCACTGGATGTTGCCTCCTTTTTGCTTTGATATTTAATATTGTATCCAAACCGCAGTGGAATCTATCACCCGGACGGGCCCCTGTCCGGGTTTTCACGGGGCGGCCGTTCCGGCTGCCCCGATGGATACGGCGGTTTGCGGCAGCAAGGAGAGGAGGTCTGCCGCAAACCAATCTGTGAAACGTCGTGGGTGATAATTGATAATGTATCCAATCGACAATCAGAGAATACACCCAATGACCGAAAATGTCAATAGGGTGTTTTGAAGTTTGTCGAAACTGCAAATTTTGCCGTTATGGTTTTGTGCAGGATGAACAACGCGGGCGGTTTTTGCACCCTTGTAAGGGCGAACATCCGGCTTCCCTTACGCCGTCAATCACTCCGCCCTCAAATGCGTCAGCACGTTTTCCAAGCTGCGCATGATGTGGGATTCCATCAGATTGCCCGCCAACACCTCATCGCGGGCTTTCAGCGCGTCCAGAATCTTGTAATGCTCGTTCATACTGATTTCAGCGTAGTGCTCCTGCGTGACCTTGTGACCCATGGACAGACCATTCCACAGACTCGACAGCAGTTCTTTCATGGCGTCGTTGTCGGCTGCAGTCCAGATCGCCATGTGGAACGCTTGGTTCTGTGCGCTGTAGCCCGCGCTGTCATTCTGCGCCAGCGCGGACGCTGCCTGTATGTAGGCCAGCTTGACGGGGTCAATGTCTGCCTTTTTGCGGCATACCAATACCACAGCGGCGCGTTCCAGCGCAGCGCGGGTCTCGTAGTGGTCGCGCAAGCGCTTCTCGTTCATACCCAACACGATGGCTCCGCGGTTGGGGCGCAGCTCGATCAGCCCCTCCCGCGCCAGCATCTGGAATGCCTCGCGGATCGGCGTAGACGACACGCCCAGCTGGGCGGCGGTGTCCTTCAGGGTCAATTCTTCGCCCTCGGCAAACTGGTGGCTTAAAATAGCTTCCCGCAGTGCCGCCGCCACACGGTCGCGGGCGGGCAGCATCTGGATGGGATTTAATGGTGCAAGGCTCATACGACAAGCTCCTTTGCGGTCTGTTCGGTCAGATCATCATAGTAACGGCGGATGTGCGGCGTGGTATCCTTCCCCACCGTGAACGCCTCGGCAATGGCGCGGTTGCGCTCAATCAGTGCGGCGGGTTTAGCCGCCCCCAGCGCCTGCGCGGCGTCCAACAACCCTTGCCGCTGGGTGAAAAAGCGCTGATACAGCGTTGGATTGTCCAGCACCTCGGCGGCTGCCAAATGGAACTCCGCATCGCACGCCGGGTCGGGCAGCCCCTTTTCCCGCAGGGCGGTGTCTGCCAGCGCGAACAACTCGCACTCCATAGCCGCCAGCACGGCAAAGCTCTGCCGCAGACGCGCGGCGGTCACCCCCACCACCCGCACATGGCGGTTGGGCAGGCGCTCCAGCAGCCCCTCGTTTTGCAGCTGCTGCATCGCCTCACGCACCGGCAATCGGCTGATACCCAGCTGCGCAGCAATATCCTCCTGCCGCAGCTCGGCACCATCCGGCAGCTCACCCGCGTATATTTCCCGCCGCAGCGCCGCGGCAGCTTGGTCCTTTAAGGAAACAAGAGAAACACTTTTCATCAAGCGCCTCCATATTTGTTGTTTCTTAATATTGTATACAAAATCATCCGTTGCGTCAAGTGGCGAGGATCGTATTCTATGTTTCTGCTTTTATGCCCCTCCATGCCTGACCACCATTTGACCACTACTGTGCAGTGGTGCTGCAAAATATCGGAAAAGCCTATTGTGACAACCAACAATGGGCTTTTTCTTGTTTTGGAGGCCACTGTGCAGAACCAACATAATTTACGTTTCAACGCCAGTCTATACCGCCCTGTTGTAGTTCTTTGACGCGAGGTGCCGGAGCTTCGAATCCCTTCGGGCGCGCTTAAAAAGCGCATTGCAATGTACTTTTGCAATGCGCTTTTTGGTTTGATGTTATTTTGGTTTCAGAATCACTTCCCGCTTTCAGGGAAGATGATTTTGTTGACAAAGAAGAAAATGACCATAGACACGCCGCCGTTCAAAACCGTCGTGCCGATGTTATAAATAAAGTCCGGCACCAGCAGCCCTGCTACGGCGACCCACACGCAGTTGATGGAGTTGACAATGCAGGTGATGACGCAGAATGCCAACACATACCACGCGATCTGCTTGCCTAAATTGCCCTTACTGCGGAACACGAAATTGCGCTGGATCGGGAAGTTGATGCACTCGCCAATGACCATGGCGATCATATACGCGCAAAAGTACGGCAGCCCGCCGTGTGCGGCATCGTAGCCGAGGATGTTCCACTTGAAGGTTTCCCCAAACAGGGTCACATCCACGCCGGGCCAGCCGAAATCCACCACCGGCAGACTGCTGAACGCAGCGGGCAGAAATTGCAGCAGCAGATACTTGAACACGGTAATCAGATTCGACACGATGACGAACAGACCGCCCTCGCGCACCCACTTGGCTGCGGCGGGGTGTTTTGCCGCAAAATTATTCCAAAACTGCATAATGCAACCTCCATCAAGCGCCGCGCAGACGCTTTTCCATCTGCGCATTCAGCACCACATTCTTAATCGCTTCATAAATCACCCGCACAAGACCCAGGATCCAGAAGCCCTGCAATTCCATGACAATGCCGTCCACCATGCCCATGCTGATGGCACCATTCGTCATCTTTGCCAAGGCGCGAAGGGGCATATTGTACTGGAACAAAACGTTCAGGTCCGGCTTGCCGCGTTTATAGCTGACATCCAGCAGGATCGTCAGCACGAGCCACACAAGCCAGCCCAGCGGGCTGCGGGCGTGGTTCAGTTCGCCCAAGGTCAGATTGCGGTCAATTTTGGTTTTTCCGTTCGGGATGGGATGCCCCAGCAGCTTTTCAAAGTCCGCATCGGAAACGCTCAGCACATCCCCTTTATAATAGCAATCCAAGTCCGCATCTTCATACGGATGCACGGTGGCCGTTCCATGCACGGAGATTCTCTCGCACAGCCGGATATCCTCCACGCTTGCGCCGACAAGCAGCTCGTACTCGCCGCCCTCGATTTCCCAGCGGTTAGCCTTGACATTCCAGAAACGGAACGCCTTATCGTCCAGCATGATGGTGATGCGCTGTTTCTCGCCGGGGGCGAGTGTTACGCGGGCAAAGCCTTTCAGTTCCTTTGCAGGGCGGAAAAGCTCACTGCTCTTTTTGGCAACATACAGCTGCACGATTTCCGTACCTGCCACGCTGCCGGTGTTCGTTACGGTAAGGCTGACCCCCTGTTCATCGGCGGCCATATCGCTGTACGCAAACGTCGTGTAGCTCATGCCATAGCCAAACGGGAAGCGCACAGCTTTTTCCGCCGTGGTAAAGTAGCGGTAGCCGATGTACAGCCCCTCGCGGTACTCCACAGTCTTGCGGCGGGTGGCAAAGTCGGCGGCGCTGGGTACGTCGGCGTAGGCCAACGGCCATGTTTCTGCCAGCTTGCCGCAGGGGTTGACCTTGCCGGTCAGTGCATCCGCAACGGCGCCCGCCCCCGCCTGACCGCCTAAGGCGGCGTACAACAGGGCTTGGCAGTTGTCCAGCCACGGCGTTTCGACTACGCTGCCGCTGTACAATACCACAACAATTTTCGGGTTGACGGCCGCCACAGCCTGCAGCAGATCCACCTGATTTTGCGCAAGGCGCAGATTGCTGCGGTCAAGACCCTCACTCTCGGCGATTTCATCCAGACCCATGCACAAAATCACTGTATCCGCCTGTGTCGCCAGTTCGCAGGCGGATTTCTGCAAAGCAGCATCCGGCTTACCGTGGCGGTCAAAGCCCTGCTGATACCCGATGACGTTCAACTCGGAGTCGATCAGCTTATCCAGCAGCACATCCACCTGTGTCGAGTTCACCATGCTGGAGCCTGCGCCCTGATAGCGCGGATTTTTGGCAAAGTCGCCGATGACAGCCACCTTGGTACCCGCCGCCAACGGCAGCAAAGCGCCCTCGTTTTTCAGCAGCACAAGGCTTTCCTCGGCGGCGCGGCGGGCAAGCGCATGATGGGCTGCCGCATCAAACTCGCGCGGGGCAGCGTCCAGCGCAGCCTTGGTATCAAACACCAGCGGCAGCAGCTCTGACAAGCGGGCGTCGATGTCGGATTCAGAGATTTCCCCGCTTTCCACCGCCGTCAGCAGTTCGCGCACGCTGTCCCCGCCGGGCGCGGGCATTTCCAGCGTGGAACCGTTTTTCACACCCAGCGCATGGTCGTTGCTTCCGCCCCAGTCGGTGATGACTGCGCCATCAAAGCCCCACTCACCGCGCAAAATCTCCATGAGCAGGTGCTTATTCTCGTTGGCGTACGTACCGTTCACAAGATTGTAGGACGACATAATGCTGCGGGGATGCCCCTCTTTGACGGCAATTTCAAACCCGGTCAGGTAGATTTCCCGCAGGGTGCGCTCGTCCACGATGGAATCCGAAGCCATACGCCGCGTTTCCTGACTGTTGACAGCAAAGTGCTTCGGACAGGCGGCTACGCCCTTGGACTGGATGCCGCGAATATATCCCGCCGCCAGCTTGCCTGCGAGATATGGGTCCTCAGAGAAATACTCAAAGCTGCGCCCGCACAGCGGGTTGCGCTTCATGTTAAGCCCCGGTCCCAACACCACCGACACTTCCTGCGCGGCGGCTTCCTCGCCCAAGGCTGCGCCGATTTCCTCGCCCAGCGCGGTATCCCAGCTGTTCGCAACAGCCGACGCCGTGGGGAAGCAGGTGGCGGGCACGCTGGGGTTCAGCCCCAAGTGGTCGCTCTCCCCCGCCTGCTTGCGCAAGCCGTGGGGACCGTCCGACAGCCAGATCTGCGGGATGCCGTGTTCGGGCATACCCCGCGTTTTGAAGGTTTCCGCGCCGGAAAGCAGCGCGCATTTTTCTTCCAAGGTCAATTTTTTCAGCAAAAGTTCTGTATTTTGCATATATTTTTCCCTTCTCATAAGAAAAGCCGCATCCAACGCCTGCAAGCAGACATCAGACGCGGCTTTCATTCAGCAAGTACCGTTGTTAGAGCAAAGAATGTTTACTCTGCCGCCAGCGTGACCACAGCCTCGTTGATGGAGTAGGTGGTGCTGGAGCCCCAGCCGGAGACGATTTCGTCGTGGGCGGGGATGGTCAGCTGCTTGCTGCCGTCCTCACCCTCGGTGATGGGCACCGTCAGGGCATCGCTGCCGTTCAGGGTCATGGTAAGGGCATTGTCCTGCGCATCCACCAGCGTGCCGGTGATAGAGGCAGAGCCGTCGGCGGCAGTCAGCGTGCAGACCTTGTGGGAGTAATCCACCAGCAGCACGGCATCCGTTGCGGTGGGCGTCTCGCCCTGCACCAGCTCATAGCTGCCCGTGTACTGCTCGGTGACCAGATCCTCGACCTGCACTTCAAACGTAGCGGTCGCACCCAGGAAGGAGGCCGTCACGGTCTTGGTGCCTGTGGTGTCGCTGTCGTAACCGGTGAAGGTCAAGCGACCGCCCCAGATGGACTCCTCCGCACCGTTGGCGCGGGTAGCCGTCACAACCAGCTCGCCCGGGTTGAAGGTGTCGCCCGTGTAGAAGGTGCGCAGGTTGGAGGCATCGATCGTCAGGCTCTTGGCAGGGGCATAGGGCTGACCGTAGATGTTGATGTTGCGGGTGAACGCACCGCCATAAACGCCATAGCTCAGGCTGGCTTCCATGCTGTATGCGCCGTGGTCGGTGTCAAAGATGAAGACATCCGCATCTGCGCCGCCATCCACATCGGTGGGGCGCACAGTACCATCGGCGTCCTGATTGCCCAGCAGATGAATGACGAAGTTCTTCTCGCCGTTTTCATCGTAGTTGTACCAGTAGCCGTAAACATGGGAGATAGAGTCGCCGCCCACGGAGGTGCTGGGACCGCTGAAGGAACCCCACATCGAACCGTCGGTGTAGCAGTACATATCCAGACAGGCCGGATCCACGACGGTGCTGAAGCCTTCGGTGTACTGGCCCTCGAAGAAGTAGGCGACTTCCCCGTTCGGCTCCTTGGCTTCCCAGGTTTCCTGCGGGATGGCAATCAGGTCATCCAGCGTCTTGGAGACATACTCGTTGTCGTTGTAGTTCATAACGGGACCATCGGCAGAAGTCTGCGCCGCATCGGGGGCAACCTCCGCACTGTCGGCCGAGGGCAGGCTGCTGCTCTGCAGGGAGAAACCGCCCACGCAGACCGCAGCGACCACGACCACCGCACCGGCGGCAGCAAACTGTTTGCCGGTGGCTTTTGCCTCGCCGGTTTTCGTCTGCTTGCAGAAGCAGGCGATCACGCTGAGCAGGCAGGCAATGAAAGTGCCGACCATATAAAACACGCACAGACCGGCGTTGCCGCCCGCAAAGGTGACATGGTTGATGACATCGGCAAAGACGAAATACAACTGCACAACGACAAGATACAGGGCAATGTTATAAATGACCGCCTGAATCAGCGCGCTGAACGGAACGGAAACAAAGAAGAAAACGAGCGAAGCGGCAGCACCGACCAGCAGCACCACGCCGGGCATCGTGCCGGAGTGGCCCAGAGGGGCGGCCGTGGCCTGTGTGGACAGGAATACAATGCCGGTGATCAGCGCGACCAGCGCTGCAGCAAGGCAGAACCAGCTGCCCAGCCCTTTATTTTTCAAGCCTTTATTCATCGGGTTCCACCTCCATCAATTCTTTTTGGCGGCACGATTTTTCCGCTTTTCCTCGGAGAAAACGTCCGTGTAGGTATGCAGCACATACATCACGACAGCGGCAACAGCCAGTGCGCAGAACACAGCATCGAGAGCGCGCAGGGTCGTCTGCCACCACGGGGCTGCATCGGAAACGACAACGTCCTCCGCGCCGGAGCCGCCCATAGAGGACTGCAGCATGATGTAGTACAGATAATGGTTGGAGTCAATGACCTTCTGCAGCAGGTCGCCGTCATCGGTGCTGGTGATCAGCTTCTCGATTTCAGTCGGGCGGGCGGTATCCAGGCAGAAGATGTTGTTGCCCGCCATCAGCATTTCGGGGGCGGAGGAATACTCGGATGCGGTCAGTGCATCGTCGATGATGTAGCCGCCGTAGTTCCACTCGTCGCGCAGGATGTGCTGGATGCCCTGGCTGGCAGCGGCGTACATAACGCCGATACGGTTGTAAGCGGTCATAACGCCGAGAGAATCGCCCTCAGCCAGAGAACCCTCAAAGGCGCGCATATAGATCTCGCGGATGGCCTGCTCGTTCGCAAAGGTGGAGATGCCCTGACGACCGGCTTCCTGCTCGTTCAGGAAGAAGTGCTTGACCGTGCCGATCAGACCCTTGTTGCGCATACCGTGGGAAACGGCTTTGGCAGCATAGTAGCTGAGAACGCCGTCCTCGGAGAAATACTCAGAAGTACGACCGGAGTAGGGAGAACGCAGGGTGTCCGCGCCGGGCGCGTAGGCGATGGGGATGGACGCATACAGCGCATCCTCGCCGTACATCTCGCCAAAGCGGGTCTGCACATCGTGGTTCCAGGTTGCGCCGACGATGGGCAGCGTAGCCCAGCCGGTGCAGTTGCGGCGGTCGCCGTACTTAAACTGACCGTTCATGCCCTCGGGACCATCGACGATGGTGCAGCCGGGCTTGTTGACAGCCTTGACAGCCTTGATGCCCTTGGAGTCGCCCATGTTGATGAGCAGATCGCTCAGCGTCAGCTGAGAAAGGAAGTCGTTCCACTTCGGGTCGTCGAAGGCGACGCCGATCATATCGCTGAAGTTGATCTTCTCATCCAGCTCCACGCCGAGGTTGAAGTCGGAAACGCTCTTGGCGTCGGCTGCCTTGACGTAGGTCTGCATATTCAGACCGTCGTACAGCTTATCGTTGACCGTCAGGGTCTCCAGCGTGGTGGGGTAGGTCGTATCCCACGCGCTGCGGGACAGGTAGGTGATTTTTTCGTCGTCGTTCGCCCAGTAGTTCACATCGGCGTTGTCGAAGGTATTGGTGACTTCCACATCGCTGTTGTAACGGGATTTGCGGTACTTTTCGGTATCGACCTCGGTGTTGGGGGCGGTCCAGGTGGCCACGGCGGCGGTGTTGCCGGTGACAACATTGCCGTCCTGATCGATCAGCTTGCCCGCAACGGCGTCACCGCACTTGGCGGCCAGCACATTGTTCAGTGCCTCGTGTGCGCCGTTGCCGACGGCGAAGTAGTAATCGCCCGCATCGAGGATGTAGCCCTTCGCGCCGTTGGCGTCATAGGACGCGAGGAAGTAGCCGGGCACATCAACCGTGACAGTCTCGGATGCACCTGCGGCCACGTCGATTTTGTCATAGCCCAGCAGCTGGATCGAGGACTTTTCGACGTTGTTCTGCTTGTCGTAGTCGGTGTAGGGGGACTGTCCGTACAGTTCCACCGTAGCCTTGCCGTCCTTATCGCCGGTGTTGCTCACCGTGACGGTCGCCGTGAAGGTGTCGGTGTCGCTGTTGTAGTCCAGTTTGTCAAGGCTGTACTCATAGGTCGTGTAGGACAGACCGTAGCCGAAGGGGAAGCAGACCTCCTCGGCGTAGTTCCAGCCGTCGGTCGAGGCTTTGGTGCCAACCGTGGAATCGGCGTTGCCCTGACCGAGGATGGTGTCCTCGTAGCGGGTCTCGTAGTAGCGGTAGCCGACGTAGATGCCCTCGTTATAGCTGACAAAGCTGTCGCCTGCCGCGCGGGGCGTTTTGCTGCCGTAGTTGTAGGCGTGCAGACCGAAGTTCTCGGCACTGGGCGCGGACAGGGAGTTGGCGGCAAAGGTGGCGGTGGTGTGACCGGAGGGGTTGACCTCACCGGTCACAACGCGGATGGCGCCGGGCATACCGTAGAAGCCGGGGTTGCCGACCCACAGCACAGCGTCAACATTGTACTCGTCCAGCCAGTCCATCTCCATCGCAAAGACGGAGTTCAGCAGGACGACGGTTTTCTTGAATTTGCCGGAATCCTTGATTTTCTGGAAGATCGCTTTCTCGTTGTCGTCCAGCTCCAGCATACGCTTGCCCTCGTCGTTGACCATCGCAAGGTCGTTGCCCTCGGTGGCAAAGCGGGACAGCGTAACAAACGCGACATCGCCATAGGACGCAAACGAGTCGGTGACGCTGCCGGTGAACAGCGCCGGGTCATATTCGCCCACGCTGGAAACGCTTCTTGCTTTCGGCGCTTCGGCGGAAGCGTAGGCGTCCAGCACGGTTTGGTTCACGTTGAAGCCGGCATCCTGCAGGGCGTCAACGGGGGTTTTCTGGTAATCCGGGTTTGTGGAGGAACCGCCTGCCGTGCTGCGGAACACCGGGTCGATGCTGCCGCGGCCAAAGACCGTAACATTGCGCTCAGACTCGGAAAGCGGCAGGGCATTGTTGCGGTTGTAGAGCAGCACGCTGCCCTCTTCTTCTTCCTGCTCACAGAACTGATAAGCGGCTTCGATGTACTTTTCGTAGCTTGCGTCAGACAGAGTGCCGTCAGCGGAGAACTCCGTGCCGCCGTAAGATGCGCCAGCGCCTTCGATGCCGAGTGCATGGTTGACTTCGCCTTCCTGCTGGAACGCAATAGTCGTTCCGGTCAGGACAAGGTTGGCCACCAGCACAGCCGCGCCGGACAAGCCCAGCCAACGGCGGGACTTGCTTGAGGTTTCCTTTTGTGCCATAGGTTTTTCTCCTTCCTAAACTGTCACAGATGAATGATCCGATGCGCTTGCTGCCAAGGGCTGTGCACTTCCCTTTTGCAGAAGCTTTTCGTATCTTTTTCACAAAGCTATCATAAAGGGAAGCGTTGACCGGGTCAATGCAGTTGGCGTAAATGTCAAAAAACACGGCACAAATGACAAAGAAGAAAAGCGACCGCCTTTCGGCAGTCGCTTTTGGGTCATGCAGTTTGTTTTTGGCTTTTCCCGCAGGGGAAGGTGACAACTAAGTAAAAGATCGAGTCCTCCACAAAGCAGTCTGCCGTGCCGCCGTACAGCTCGGCAATGCTTTTGATGCTTTTTATGCCGTAGCCATGCTCCTCGGTATCCTGCTTGGTTGTGACGATAGCGCCGTCCCGCAGCGTCGGCGGTGCGGGGGTGTAGTTCTGCACACGGATGACCGCCATGTCACGGCAGCGGCTGATGTCCAGTGTGATGACCCGCTTAGACGCATCGCTTACCTGCGTCAGACACTCAATGGCATTGTCCAGCGCATTGCCCAGCAGGGAGTAAATGTGGTAGTGCTTCATATCCTCCAGACAGCTACCGTCTGCCGAGCAGACCAGCTGAATACCTGCCTGCCCGCAGAGTGCCGACTTTTGAGTCAGTGTGATGTCTAGCGCCTTATTCCCGGTGAGATAGCGCAGGTTCAGGTTGTCCATTTCTTCTTCCAGACGGGCGCGTTCCTCCTCCGTGGCGTGGGAGTACTGCTGTTTCAGGTCATGGTAGCGGATGTTGATTTTTTCCATGTCCTTTTTTGCCTGTTCATACTGCTGCTTGTCACATTCCAGCAGCTGCGCCAGCATTTCATTCTCGTGTTCCAGACTCTTGATGCTGCAATTTGAAAATTCCAGCGCCAGAATCGTGATGGCAAACAGGATGCAGAACGCATTCAGCGCCAGATAGGCGGTCAGGTAGGACTCTGCGCTGCTGTCCAGAACATCCTCCAGCACAACACTCAGGTAGACCGCGGCAATCAGGAAAAAGCCGGAGTAAAGCACAGTCTTGACATTGTCAAACAGCAGGCGCCCGCGCCGGATGCGCAGGGTGAACAGCAGGTAGATGACCAGACAGACCACAAGGTTGCTGAAAAGCAGAATGACAAAGGTAACGAGCCTGTCTGTGCGGCCATGCTGAAGCAGCCAAATAAAAGGCATATAGGCCAGCTTACTGGCAATGTGCTGCACCGCGTAGGCACAGGTTGTATAAAACAGAGCGTGCAGCGGGCTGCAGTCAAAGCTGAACCATATCAGAGCAAACAGCAGCGTCGTATACAGCAGCAATTTTGCCCAAAACGGCAGGAATGTCAGGGTGTCCGTCAGCACAAGAAAAACGCATACACCCGCCGCCAGCCGCGGAACGAAACAGCTGCGGCGCTGCCCCCACGGGACAAACAGGCAGGCGCACAGAATCATACCCAGCTGGATTTGCTGGCTCAGTATCCAATTTATGACCGGCACGGATCTTCCCACTCCTTTTTTGCCATATATCGAGAGAATGCTTCTGTGAAGGCGTCCTTGTAGGTGCGCCCGATGGGCAGTGCCGCCCCGCCGATATAGACATTCATACGGCTTACCGCCGTGATACAGCGCAGGTTCACAAGATAACTGGCGCTGCATCGCACAAAGCCGTAGGGTGTCAGCTGCGCCGCGATTTCCTGCATCGAACCGCGGTTTTTGATGATCTCGGTCTTACCGTCCCCGCTGCACAGGTTGTACAGCAGGTCGTGCTGGCGTACCTCCACATAGGCGATTTCCGCTGCATCCAGCAGCCGCGTCACGGTGCCATCCTTGACGACAATGTGCGGCGTCGTGACCTTTTGACCGGCGCGCTTCTGCAGCGCCTTCAGCGCCCGCGTCAGATACATATGGAAGGAGTACCACTGTATCGGCTTTACAATAAAGCCCAGCGCGCCGACACTGTACCCGTTCAGCGCGAATTGCTGCAAATTCGTGCAGAAAATGAGGATGACGTCTTGATCTGTCTCCCGGATTTTTTCAGCCAGTTCCATGCCGGACATCTGCGGCATATCAATGTCGAGATATAAAATGTCAAAATCACGGTCTTGCGCCGCCAGATAGACTGCCGCGCAGTCAAACTCCTGTACGTTCAGTTCTGTGCCGTTCTCCGCGCTAAACCGCGCCAGCGCCTGTTTCAGTTGGTCTCTTTCTTGTTTTTCATCGTCCACAATGCCGATTCGGATCACCGTGCGTTCCTCCCTCCGCGCAAGGTTCTATACAAATTATGATATACCCCCGGACGCAGTCGCGTCAACCTTTTACGAGCGAATCGTCCAATTTTTCCAAGATATTTTCGGAACGCCGCGTGCTGGGTATGGAAGATCCTGACCACCGTTTGACCACTACGGTGCAGTCGCACTAGGCTCAAAGTGCCAATGTGAAAAATATACCAAACGAGCCCGGTCGTCTTAACACAATCTTAATACCCCGGCAGAAAAGCTTAATACCATCTTTAAATGGGCGGCGCTATACTGTATTGTACGAAAATTCTGCTGGAGTGTGATTTTCTTTGCCATCTCATCGGCGTTTAACCTGTAAGCTCAATTACTTTCAGTCCATTATTCTGCTGTTTGCAATGGTTATCCTTATCGGGGCAGCGCTTTTGATGCTGCCGATCTCTGCACAAGCACATACCGTCACCCCTTTCCATGAGGCATTATTCACAGCAACCTCCGCCGTATGTGTTACGGGGCTGGTTGTGCGGGATACGGCTTCTCACTGGTCAGCCTTTGGTCAGGTTGTTCTGATGGTGCTGATTCAAATCGGCGGCCTGGGTGTGATCACAGTCGGCGCGTCTTTCTCGCTTTTATCCGGTCGGCGCATTTCCCTCTCACAGCGCGGTCGGATGCAGGAGGCCATGTCCGCCCCCAAAGTGGGCGGCATTGTGCGGCTGACAGGCTTTGTGATCCGTAGCTCTTTGGTGATGGAAGGGATCGGTGCACTTTGTATGCTCCCGGTTTTCTGCCGGGATTTCGGCGTTTCCGGGATATGGAAAGCCATTTTTCATTCCGTTTCCGCTTTCTGCAATGCGGGCTTTGATTTAATGGGTACCCCCGACACGCCTTTTGTTTCTCTGACCGCATACCGCGCCGACCCGGTTATCAGCCTGACGATTTCCGCCCTGATCGTTATAGGCGGCATTGGCTTTCTGACATGGGATGACGTGCGGACCAATCGGCTCCACTTTCATCGCTATCGGCTGCAAAGCAAAGTTATTCTGACATCGACGGCACTCTTGATCTTGCTGCCAACACTATACTTCTTCTTTTTTGAGTTCAAAGGAGTCACACCGCAGGAGCGGCTGCTGCTCTCTCTGTTTCAGTCCATAACGCCCCGGACAGCCGGTTTTAATACGGCAGACTACACGTCCTTGTCCAGCAGCGGGCGCGGCCTTACGATTCTGCTGATGTTCATCGGCGGTTCACCGGGTTCTACTGCCGGCGGCATCAAGACAACAACGATAGCGGTGCTTGTCGCCAATGCTTTTGCTGTATTCCGCAGGCAGAAGAGCCCAGAAATGTTCGGGCGGCGGATGGAAGAAAAAGCGGTCCATGATGCCGCAGCCATTTTTACACTGTATCTCGTCCTTTCGCTGACGGGGGCATTCACCATCAGCACCGTCGAGGGCTTGCCGCTGTCCGAATGCCTGTTTGAGACGACCTCGGCCATTGCTACCGTAGGGCTGTCGCTGGGGTTGACACCGCATCTGGGGATCGTCTCGCAGGGGATTTTAATTTTCTTGATGTTCATTGGGCGTGTCGGCGGACTGACCATGATCTACGCAGCACTCTCCGGCAGCAAAAGCAGCGTGGCGCGGCTGCCGCAGGAACGAATAACCGTAGGATAAAAGAAAGGTAGATCCCATGAAAGCTATTTTATTGATCGGCTTGGGCCGATTTGGCCGCCATATTGCAGAAGAATTAAATAAACTCGGCCATGAGGTCATGGCAGTAGACGAAAACGAGGAGCGCGTCAACGCAGTGCTGAGCATTGTGACCAACGCCCAGATTGGCGACAGCACCAACGCGGAATTTCTGGAGGCGTTGGGCGTCCGCAATTTTGATGTCTGCATTGTGGCAATCAGCGGAAACTTTCAAAGTTCTCTCGAAACCACTTCCCTGCTGAAGGAGCTGGGAGCAAAAATGGTTGTTTCCCGTGCGGAACGGGATGTGCAGGCCAAATTTCTGCTGCGCAACGGTGCAGATGAAGTGATTTACCCGGAAAAGCAGCTGGCAAAATGGGCAGCCATCCGTTACGGCTCCGACCATGTGCTGGATTATATCGAACTGGATCACGACCACGCCATTCTGGAAGTGTCTGTGCCTTCTGCATGGATCGGAAAGACCGTTGGCGACATCAATATCCGCAAGAAATACAGCATCAATATTCTGGGAATCAAACGCAATGGAATTGCCGATGTCAACATCGACTCGGACACAGTCCTGCCCGGTGACACCACCCTGCTGGTACTGGGCGAGGGAAAAGCACTGAGCCGGTGCTTTCATATCTGATCGTCTGCAAGGGAAGTGGTTCATTTGAAAACAGCACTGCTGATTTTGCTGTTTCTGGCTGCCGGGCTTTTTCTTGTTTTTATCGGTGTCCGTTGTGATGCGTTCTGGCGCGGCGCCCGCCGCGCACAATTTGAGCGGCAGGAAGGCTTTCGCCGCTGGTAATGCAGCCCAAAATATGATATGATACCCTTCAGAAGGGAGGATTTGCCATGAACATTAAAAAGCCATCTCCCGATACAGTGAAAGCGCAGGCCGTCCGACAGGCAAAGGATCTTTTGATTACCGTGTTGATTCTGGCCGCAGCAACCGGCATTGGCAATATTTTCTGGTATTTCTCTTTTACCAAAAATATCATATCGGTGTATGTTCTGGGGACATTGCTGACCTCGCTTTTTACCAAAAGCTATTTCTGCGGCTTTTTAAGCTCGTTTTCCAGCGTGCTGCTTTTTAATTTTTGTTTTACAGAGCCCCGCCTGACGCTGCACGCATACGAGCGCGGCTACCCAGTCACCTTTGCCATTATGCTGATCGTTTCCATCATCACGGTTACATTGGCGATTCAGAATATCCGCAATGCCGAAGAGAAAGAGCGCGCTGCCGTCCATGCCAAGAACGAACAGCTGCGCGCCGATTTGCTGCGCACGATTTCCCACGATCTGCGAACCCCGCTCACATCCATTTCCGGCAATGCCTCCAACCTCATCAGCAACTATGAGAAGATGGACGCCCCAACCCGGAAACAAACATTTCTGGACATCTACAACGATTCCATGTGGCTGATCAATCTGGTGGAGAACATTCTTTCCATTTCCCGTATTGAGGATGGAAGGATGAATCTGTCCATCTCCACAGAACTGGTAAGTGAAGTGTTCGAAGAGGCCCTGCGCCATACCAATCGGCACAGTGCGCAGCACACGATTACTGTGCAGATGGCCGATGACCTGCTGCTGGCGCGCATGGATGCCAAGCTGGTTGTGCAGGTGTTGATCAATCTGGTGGACAATGCCATCAAATACACGCCCGCAGGGTCACACATTGTCCTTTCCGCTGCGGCGCAGGGGGAAAACGCCGTAATCCAGGTAAGCGATGACGGCCCCGGCATCCCGGATGAAGCAAAAGAAAAAGTGTTTGAGATGTTCTCCACCGGGGAAAAACGAATCTCGGACAGCCGCCGCAGCCTTGGGTTGGGATTGGCTCTTTGCCGCACGATCATCGCAGCCCACGGCGGCACCATTACACTGTCCGACAACAAGCCGCACGGCTGCATTTTTACTTTTACACTGCCCCTTGGGGAGGTTTCTTTGCATGAATAAACCCTTGATTCTGGTTGTGGAGGACGATGCGCCTATCCGCAACCTGATTACCACAACACTGAAAACGCAGGATTACAAGTACATTGCAGCGGCTACTGCCTCAGAAGCGCTCCAACAAGCAACAATCCATGCGCCGGATGTGATGCTGCTGGATCTTGGTCTGCCTGATTTGGACGGCATCGAGGTGATTCGCCGTATTCGCAGTTGGTCTGCGATGCCCATCATCGTTATCAGCGCCCGCAGCGAGGACAGCGATAAAATCGAAGCCTTGGACAGCGGCGCGGATGACTATCTGACGAAGCCGTTCTCGGTAGAAGAGCTGCTGGCGCGGCTGCGGGTAACGTTCCGCCGCATCTTGATGCTGCAAAACGCCGCCGGTAGTTCTGTTTTTACCAACGGTGATTTGCAAATTGATTTTGCGGCGGGCTGTGCCACATTGAAAGGGCAGGAACTGCACCTGACCCCCATCGAATACAAGCTGCTCTGCGTCATGGCCAAGAATTGCGGCAAAGTGTTGACCCATACTTATATCACCCACGAAGTCTGGGGCAGTTCCTGGGGCAATGACGTAGCTTCCCTTCGCGTTTTTATGGCTACGCTGCGCAAAAAGCTGGAATCCGAACCGGATTCACCGCAGTATATCCAGACGCATATCGGCATTGGATACAGGATGCTGAAAGTGTAAAAGAATCTACCCTAAAGGGATATAATAAAAGCGATGAATATTATTATATCTATTTCTGGATTGATGAGCTTAAGGCATCACCGCACAATTCCCGCCTAACGGCTCAAGCACCGCTCCGGCGGCT
>OLQR01000798.1_pt1 | contig 21625 bp, 20 predicted proteins | sample 1671881 | NCBI WGS metagenome assembly OLQR01 (sample SAMEA3136623, study PRJEB25190) | human gut metagenome | biome: human gut; feature: human-associated habitat; material: faeces | place: Austria | collected 2013 | reverse complement strand
GGTCATTCTGCCGCATGGCGACCTCCAGCGCACCGAAACGCTGCATCAGGCTGCGGGAATTTTTCTCTGCCTCTGAAAAGTCGTAGTCGATCTGGTCGATCAGACGCACCGCCGTTTCGTCCCGGTAAAGGTTCGGATACAACTCCGTACACAGCTTCCGTGAATACAGCGGGAGGATCAACGTCTCCTGCACGGTGTTTTTCTCGATTTTGTATTTCATAGGTTCCTCCTTCAGTGAGTAAAAATAGTCATCATTGCCGCCAGCACCATCGCTATGACTGCCATGCCCACCGTGCCGAATAGCCACTTTTTCTGCTTGTTTTGGGCAGTAATGTAGGGCTTCAGATCCTCTGTTCCGGGGATCGTCCATGCGTTCGTGCCCTTGGGACACAGCTTCAGCAGCGTTTTGATGTTCGCTCCACCGCCGCAGCCGCAGTCCAGCACCATGGCATCCGGGGCAGGCTGCAAAAAATGCAATCCCCACGCTCCATTGCGCTGTGCCCAAAGTTCATCATAGCAACCATGATCTTCCCGCTAAAGCCTACGGGCTTGCGGGTGTTTTCAAAGAAGGACATATCACACCTCCGATTTCACACATTCCGCATAGGTCAGCGGAAAAGAGGCCTTTAGAACAACACTTTTTCGCACTGTCCAATCATTCTGTTGCAGAAATTTTAGGTATTCTTCACTCGTCCACTTGCTGTGGAGAGGAAAGCCTGCCAGATTCATGAAAAAGGCTTTGACCTTGCCGGGAAATGAGTTTTCTGCGTGCGTAAAGGTAGGCGCGATCAGCACACCGTCATCCTTCAGCACCCGTTTGATCTCTCGCAGTGCTCTCTCTGGCTGAGGCACAATGTGCAGCGCATTGGAAACAATCACCACATCGAACGCTGCATCCGCATAAGGCAGGCAGAACATATCCTGCACCGAAAAATGCAGGTTTTCAGCATGATTCTCCCTCTCGGCCTGCCGGATCATTTGCTCGGAAGCATCTGTTACCTCGATGTACTCTGCCGCATTTGCTATATGCTTCGCAATCAGTCCGGTGCCGGCAGCCAGCTCCAGTACGGTTTTATCCCGCACCACCGGACGCAGCAGTGCATACATTCTGTCATAAGCCGCCGCATCCCTGCGCATAAATCGGTCGTAGATTATCGCAGTCCTGTCCCAGAAATTCATGCGGTTCTTCATTTTCGTTATCCTCCGCCGTGCCGCTTAGATACCTATCTGCGGCGAGTTTGGTTAGTTTTAGCTAACTATCGTCTAACTATATAGTAGCAAAGGTGTTGACAAATTGCAAGGACAAGTCTCATCCTCTGTACCTATATTGCGCCCATAGCACAGGGTTGCATCCGTATCATTATCATGATATACTAATCATGATACAACGAACTTTTGAGGTGCAGCCTTATGGACATTTTTACAATACGGCAGCAGCTGCGCACAACACGGCTCAGCGATATCCCGCTCCGCGTGACCTTTTACGCACGCGTTTCAACCGACAGCGATGAACAGCTCAACTCGCTCGACAACCAGATCGGCTACTACCGCGACTATATCACCCGCAATCCTGCATGGACGTTCATCGACGGCTATATCGACGAAGGTCTGTCCGGCATGACGACGCGCAAGCGCGACAACTTCCAGCGCATGGTGCAGGACGCGAAGGACGACAAATTCGACCTTATTCTCACCAAGGAAATTACCCGTTTTGCCCGCAACACGCTCGACAGCATTCGCTATACGCGCGAGCTGCTTTCCGCCGGCGTAGGCGTTTTCTTCCAGAACGACAACATCAACACCTTCGACGAGGACTCCGAGCTGCGCCTCACCATCATGTCCGGCATTGCGCAGGATGAATTGCGCAAGCTGTCCAGCCGCGTCAAATTCGGCCATCAGCAGGCGATCAAAAATAATGTTGTCCTCGGCAACAGCCGCATTTTCGGCTACCGGAAGGACAGCAAGCGCCTTGTCATTGACGAAACCGAGGCACCCATGGTGCGCGAACTGTTCACACTGTACGCCACCGACCATTACAGCATGAAGCAGATTGAAAACCTGTTCTGGGAGAAGGGCTATCGCAACCACAACGGCAAAAAAATCGCGCACACCACCATGTCCGGCATGATTGCCAACCCCAAGTACAAGGGCTATTATGTCGGCAACAAGGTGCGCATCGTGGACATGTTCACCAAAAAGCAGAAGTTTCTCCCGCCCGAGGAGTGGGTGATGTTCAAGGATGAGAGCGGCGAAATCGTGCCCGCCATTGTCTCTGAGGAGCTGTGGGACGCGGCGAACGCCGTCCTCACCCGCCGCAGCAAGGACGTTAAGCACAGACAGAACCTTTGCAATCACGATAATCTGCTGACCGGCAAGCTGTTCTGCACGCACTGCGGCGCGGCCTACTACCGGCGCGATGCCAAAGACCGGAAAGGCAACGTCAACAGCAAGTGGGTCTGCTCGGGCAAGATCAAAAACGGCAAGGACTCCTGCCCTTCCCTGCCGCTGTACGAGCAGGAGCTCAAGCCGGTTCTGATGGACGTATTCAAGGAGGCCGATGTCAACGCCGATGAACTCATCGAACGCTATATTTCCATGTACCGTTCGCTCTGTCAGGACGACACCGGTCTTGCGCAGGAGATCGACGCACAGCGCACCAAGCGCGACCTTGCCGAAAAGAAAAAGAGCAAGCTGCTCGAGTATAATGTCACCGGACAGATCACGGACGCGGATTTTCTCAAAATGAACCGCCAGTGCGACGAAGAGATCGAGCAGTGCAGCCGCAGTCTCGCTGAGCTTGAGGAGCAGCAGAACTCCCGCGCCGACCTCAACGCACACATCGCGGAAATCCGCCGCGTGCTGCAGGCCGCCCGCGACGATGCGGTGAACGGACTCATCAACCGCGACTTTGTGCAAAAATATATCGACCGCATCTTTGTAACGGTCGATAATGACAAAATCCAGCTGCAGATCAAACTTTTCACCAGTGAAAGCACGATGCGGTATCTGGAGAAACTCGAACGTCGTTCGGGTCACACGTTCAAGAAGATGATCGAATCCTACGAGCAGAATATGGCAAACCAGGGCTAAACGCTTCTCTTTCCTGCGTAAAAAGGGACACAGAATCATTCCGTGTCCCTTTACTTATGCTTTCTCTGCCTGTCTGCGGAACAGCTCATCGAGTGTTCTGCCGCTCTTGTCCTTCCATTCCGTCCAGCCGTTCGCGCTTGCGCCCAAAACGAAACAGGCCGCCGCACTGGGCGAGGAAAACGACATGGATTTGCTCAGATAATGCTTGTTATCCTGATAAACGATATCGCCGTTTTTCAGCGCCGTGAACCACTGCTGCTTGATCGACTGGGGAACGCTCGGATACAGCACGCTGCTGACCTGCGAGCCTTCCAGTACCTCGAATTTCTCCCCGTCGTACACGCCGAGCGCGGCGATGCCGTTGCGGGTGGTGTGAAAGACCTGTTTCTGCAAAGAATCCGTTTTGGCGTCGCTCATTTTGTACCCCAACGTCGCCATGATGAATTGTATCTCGTCGTATATCTCCTCTACCGAGACCAGATCATACTCGTCGATCTCATATTTGGGGATCACGCTGTTTTCGATGCGGTACCGCTTGGACGCCTGCGCCTTGATGATCGCAAATTTTTCAAGACCGCTTATCATATCCAAAGTAAACGTCCGGCTCTCTGCCAGAAACATAATCGCCTTGTTCCAGAAATCCTTAGAGCGGTTATGGTCGTCCAGCCGGATGATACCGTTGCGCGTCTGGCCGATATAGATCTGCGCAATATTGTTATCCTCATCCTCGTTGATGAGATAATAGATGCCCGGACGTTTGATGCCAGAGATGTCTTTCGCCTCTCCCAGCAACGGCCGTGGAATCACATAGGTCGTCATCGTCGAAAGGCTGCGCCGCATGGAGCGAATACCGTCCGGCTGTCCGTTATGATAGATTGTCTCCAATTTTTTGCTGATACCCATCATTTTCGCTCCCCTGATATCCATTTTCCGATACAAGTCAATTTCTATCCATCCGAACAGTGCAAAGCCGCCGCTTCACAGGGAAACGGCGGCTTTTTACTCTTACTCAGGACTCTCTCCAGTCCGCGAAAATACGCTCTGCGTCAGACGCGCTTGCGCACGCGAGCAGCTTGTCAGCCAGCTCCTTGCATTCGCCGCAGGAGTGCTTTGCAAGGTCTGCCTTTGCTGCCAGCATTGCGGATGCCGACATGGACAAATTGGTCACGCCGAGACCGCACAGCACCGGCGCCATGCCGGCCGTGCCTGCCATCTCGCCGCACACGCCGACTTCAATACCGTTCTCGTTCGCTGCTTTGGCCGTCATGGCGATCAGGCGCAGCACGCCCGGATGCAGCGGACGGTACAGATAGGAAATCTTCTCGTTGATGCGGTCCACCGCGCAGGAATACTGAATCAGGTCATTCGTGCCGATCGAGAAGAAGTCAACCTCCTTCGCCAGCACATCCGCGCAGACAGCCGCCACCGGAATCTCGACCATAATGCCGACCTTGACGTTCGGATTGAAGGGTACGCCTTCCGCGGTCAGCATGTCCTTCGCCTGCTCGAGCACCTGCTTTGCACCACGCACCTCATCCACCGACGAAATCATCGGGAACATAATGCGCAGATCGCCGTACTGCGCGGCACGCAGCAGCGCGCGAAGCTGAATCAGGAACAGCTCCGGCTGATTCAAGCAAATGCGGATCGCGCGGTAGCCGAGGAACGGATTCTGTTCCTTCTCCAGCGCCAGTGCGGGCACTTCCTTGTCTCCGCCGATGTCCAGCGTGCGGATGATAACCGGCTTGCCCTGCATGATCTCACACGCCTTCTTGTAGGCGGCGAACTGCTCTTCCTCGCTCGGCAGATCGGTACGATCCATGAACAGGAACTCCGAGCGGAACAGGCCGACGCCTTCACCGCCAAGCTCCGCTACGCGGACTGCGTCATCCGGCGTACCGATGTTGCCCTCGATAATTACACGGCGGCCGTCCGAGGTCGCGCCCTCCTTATCCTTGTACTGCGCGAGCATGGCACGATGCGCCGCATCGGCCTTCTGGCGCTCCGCAAAGTCGGCAAGCGTCTGCTCATCCGGCTGCGCGACTACTTCACCTGCCGCGCCGTCGATCAGCAGCAGGTCGCCGTCCGCGATCTCGTCCGCCTTTTCGCCGGCACCGACAATCGCCGGAATACCCATCGAACGCGCCATGATCGCCGAATGGCTCGTGCGGCCGCCGATCTTCGTGATAAAACCGGCAACCGGCTTGCCGCCGATCTTCGCCGTGTCGGACGGGGTAAGGTCGTTCGCCACAATAATGCACGGCTCGGTGATCGTGTCGATCGCGTTATCCGCAATGCCCTTCAGATTCTTAATGACCCGCTGCGAGATATCACCGATGTCTGCTGCACGCGCCTGCATATATTCGTCGTCGAGTGCGCGGAACATCGCCTGAAAGTTCTCGCAGTTGACAAAGCATGCGTACTCCGCGCAAACCTTCTCATCCGTTACAATGTTTGTCATGCCCTCGACAAAATCAGGGTCGTCGAGCATCATCAGATGTGCGTCAAAAATTTCCGCCTCAGCCGCACCGATATTCTTTTCCGCATCGTCACGCAGCACTTCGATCTGCTGCTTGGCTTTTTCCACTGCGTCAAGAACGCGCTTGCATTCGGCTTCCGCATCGGCAACGGTCTCCTTAACCACCGAAAGATCTTCTTCCTTGATAACGAGAGCCTTTGCCTTCGCCAGACCCTCCGAAACGCCGATAGCCTTGAATTTAACCATGGGGTTTTCCTCCGTTTTTACGATTGTATTTTTATACAAATTTCGCAACCAAACCTATATTATATTGTACAACATCCCCATACTTTCGTCAAGCAAATAAAGTTTTTTCTGCAAACCGACATTTATTTTTGAAAAACGAGTGCCGTACTCAGGATTTGTCTGCTATAATAGAGGCATTCCACACTACTTCTACTGGAGGAAGGATAATTATGGCTAATCGCTGCACTCGTATTCCCGAGATCATGTTTCCGCGTGAAGGCGTGGACCTGTCCAAGTGGGCAGTCATCGCCTGCGACCAGTACACCTCTCAGCCGGACTACTGGGCCGAGACTGACAAGACCGTCGGTGACGCACCCTCTACCCTGCGTCTGACCCTGCCGGAGGTTTATCTGGAGGACGCGGACGTTGCTGCCCGCACGGAGAAAATCCATCAGACCATGCAGCAGTATGTGCAGGACGGCACGCTGCGCACCCTGCCCGCCGGCGTCGTGCTGACCGAGCGCTGGTCCGGCGGCTCCTGCCCGCGCCGCGGCATCGTGCTGTCGGTCGATCTGGAAGCGTATGAATACACGCCCGGTTCCGCATCCCTCATCCGCCCGACCGAAAAGACGGTTGTCGAGCGTATTCCGCCCCGTCTCAAGGTTCGTCAGGGCGCGTGCCTGGAGCTGCCGCACATCATGATCCTGATCGACGATCCCGACCGTCAGATCATCGAGCCGCTGTTCGAGCAGACCGCCTCTTATGACAAGCTGTACGATACCGACCTGATGCAGAACGGCGGCCATATCACCGGCTGGTTCCTGCCGAACGGTCCGGAGACCGAGGCCATCGAGGCCAAGCTCGAAGCACTCTGCGACCGCGAGACCTTCAACAAGAAGTACGGCTGCACGGACGCACAGGCGCTGCTGCCGTATGCAGTAGGCGACGGCAACCACTCCATGGCCACCGCAAAGGCGTACTGGGAAGAGGTCAAGAAGGGCCTGACTGCAGAGGAGCAGGAGAACCATCCGGCACGCTTTGCACTCGTTGAGGTTGTCAACATCCATGACGAAAGCCTGATCATCGAGCCGATCCACCGTGCCCTGTTTGGCGTAGACGCCGATGAGCTGCTCGGTGCTCTGACCGACTTCTACAACGGCGAGGGCTGCAAGGCTTACGTTGCCGACGAGGCTCCCAAGAGTGAGAACGCGCACTTCTTCCCGTTCTGCTCGGCGAACAAGTCCGGCGTGTTCGTTGTTGAGAACCCGAAATGGGCCATTCCGGTCGCTACCATCCAGACCGGTCTGGACGCTTATCTCGAGACCCACACCTCCGCGAAGATCGACTACATCCACGGCACGGACGTTGTTGTTTCGCTGGCGGAAAAGCCGGGCAACCTCGGCTTCATCCTGCCGGACATCGCCAAGAACGACCTGTTCCGCGGCGTTGTTTTCGACGGCGTTCTGCCGCGCAAGACCTTCTCCATGGGTGAGGCGCACGAGAAGCGCTACTACATGGAGGCAAAGACCATCGTAAAGTAAAGGCAACACCGCACAATTAAAGCGGCGGCTCCTTGTGCAGGCTCCGGTCGCACTGCCGCGGTGCTTTGCGGAAATTTTGTGTCCTGACTTTGGCTTCGGTTCCTTGCGCGAGTTCCGTCCGCGCTGCCGAAGTTTCACGGTAATACATCAAGTATTACCGCAAAACTGCGCCTCGTCAGTACGCAAAATTTGCTCGCAAATCACTCTTGTTCAATTATGCGGTATTACCTAAAGTTACGCCTTTTCAGAGGACGCAGCCGCATCGGCTGCGTCCTTTTTCCATTCCAGAACTGCCGTGTTTCCTTCTGTGCGGCAAAGCACAAAGGCAGGTGCCAGCGCGAACGGCTTTTTCGGGTCGAACGGACATTGCAGACGCAGTCCGGTCTCGGTCGGCTGAATCTGCACGTTTTCGTTGGATAGAAGCGCGTCCAGAACCGTATCTCCGGTGACAAGCGGCGGCTCGGGCGGCGCATTGCTCTGCGGCAAAGGCTCCGGCGCAGACGCGAGATAGAACCGCTCGGGTTCGCCCTCACAGCCAGTCTCATGCAGCATTTGCCGCGAGAGATGCCGGCGCAGGCGCAGACGGCCATGCTCCGGTGCAGGCAGACCGACCCGCAGGATGTTTCCATTCACAACCGCATAGCAGCGCAGCAGTTCGTTCCCGCAGACGGCGCAGTCGAGATTGACCTGCACGCCGCAGGCATCCGGGGTCCAGTCGATCGTGCCGATTGGGTTGTTGTTACAGAATACGTCTGCGCGCATGGGCGGTTCTCCTTTCTGTGCAAATTTGAATTTTACTACTTGCTAAAGCATATAAAATGGGAGTCAACCTTTGGCTGGGAGGTCCAAAAGGATAGACACCAAGGTTTGCCCCAGCCGCGGGCGCGGCACATTCCCCGTTTGTGAAACTGATCACAAATCAACATTTGTACATAAAAAGCGCATACCCCATAAAAAGGATATGCGCTTTCTCCCGCCGTTATACGGCTTACCCCTGCACCGAGCCGAGTCCGAAGCTGACTGCCAGTGCTTCATCGACGTGCCGCATGGCTTTTTCGTCGAGCGAGCCCATTTTCTCGCGCAGGCGGCGTTTGTCCAGCGTGCGGATCTGCTCGGTCAGGATGATGGAATCCTTGGTCAGTCCGTAGTTCGGCGCACCGACCGTGATATGCGTCGGCATTTTCGCCTTGTTGATCTGCGATGTAATAGCGGCGGCGATCACGGTCGGACTGTACCGATTGCCGACGTTGTTCTGCACGATCAGCACCGGACGGATGCCGCCCTGCTCACTGCCAACCACCGGACTGAGATCGGCATAGTAAATATCGCCTCGTTTGATGTTGCTATCCACTTTGGTTCACACTCCGATGAAATAGATTTACGGTGCTGCCTGATGGTTTTCCCGCAAACCTATTTTCCCCGTATCACACAAAATTATAACTGTATAATGCAGAAAAGCGGAGAGAGAAAAATCTCCTCCGCTTCAAAGCTGTCGCGAAACTACAGTTTCGCCGACAAGCAGGAACGGACCGCAGGCCGTTCCAAAGTCGTCCGAAAGTTCCTATTCAGAAACTTTCTCCCTCCAGAAGTAAGAAAACCGTGATACATGCTCCCGGTTTTCTTGCATTTGCAACGCAAATGCTGTTTTAATAGCGCTGCCGCGCGATACTATCAAACTAACAGGATACCGACTTTGAGAGACAAATGAAGCGAGGGAAAATCCCTCGCTTCATCTTATGCACGCAATGTCAGTAAATTACCGATAGAAGCGCGGCACGCGCCGGCTGATGGCGCACAGCACCTCGTACGAGATGGTGCCCGCCGCGTCTGCTGCGTCCTCTGCCGTCCAGCCCTCCGGGCCGAACACGGTCACTTCGTCACCGCGATGTACGTCTACGCCCTCCGGAATACGCACCATGCACATATCCATACAGATGCGGCCGAGCACGGGCGCTTTCACGCCGCCGAGCAGCACCTGCGCCTTACCCGAGCCGGTACGCAGATAGCCGTCCGCGTAGCCCATTGAGATAACCGCCATACGGGTCGGCTCTGCCGTCTCGAAGGTGCGTCCATAGCTGATGGTCGTATTCGCCGGAATATCGCGCACCTGCACCACACGCGCCTTGACGGTCATGGCGGGTCTCAGATCGAGCACCGGCGGCACGGAGGCATCCGGCCGATAGCCGTACAGGATAATGCCCGCGCGGGTCATCGTGCAGTGCATCTTCTCGTAGGACTGGATGGCGCCGCTGTTCGCACAGTGGCGCAGCGGCAGGTCAAGACCGGCCGCTTGCAGACCCTCGCAGACATCCGAGAAGCGCTTGTACTGCAATTCCGTGTACGCCTCGCCGGAGGGCACGTCGGCAACCGCAAAATGCGTGAAAATGCCTTCGCTGATCAGGCCCGGCAGTTTGGAGCACGCAAGGATATCCTGCACGGTCTGCTCACACTCCCACGACGGGAAGCCGAGCCGCGTCATGCCGGTATCCAGCTTGTAGTGTACGGTGACCGGCTTGCCGGTGCGCTCTGCTGCCGCGCTGATGAGCTCTGCGGTCTCGCGGTCGTACACCGGCACGGTGATGCCGTACTGTGCCGCCGTGTCCATATCCTTCTCGTCCACATAGCCAAGGATGAGGATGGGCGTTTCGATGCCTGCTTCGCGCAGCTCCACACCCTCCGGAATGGTCGCTACCGCGAAATACGGTGCGTCCATCTTCTCCAGCCGCTTAGCCACCTGCACGGCACCGTGACCGTATGCGTCCGCCTTAACGACACACAGAACCGGCGCCTGTGCCTGCTCGCAGATCACGCGATAATTATGCTCGATCGCACCGAGGTCGATCTCCGCCCAAGTGCGGTGTTGATTTACTTCCATTGTTTTCGTCACTCCAACAGAACCGTTTGGTTCCTGATTTACTGACAGGATTCCACCTGTATGGTCAGCACGCGCGCACCGTCCGCATACAGCTCGGCATAGACCGGCTGCAGATCGCTCTGCCGCAGCCACACCTGCTTTTCCACGCTGTCGTCTGCCTTCTCATAGCGCAGCACGAGCAGGCTCTCGCCGTTTGTGTGCTCGCTCCACACCTGTGCAGGCGCAGCGTACCGCAGATCGTTCAGCAGACAGAACCACGCGTCTGCCGGGGTCAGTCCGGTGTGCCGAGGAGCAATATCATCCAGCTGCAAGTCGTTGTACTGCAGCGTGAACGCGCCGTTCTCCTCACCCGAGATGCGCCCGCCGATACCGGCGACCGACTCCGGTGCGGTCAGCGTGAAGAAATCGCTGTCCTCTCTATTATAGACATAGTCGCTTTCAAATTCCAGTACAGATTCGTCCAAATCCGAGATTATTTTCAAATGCGCCGTACAGCTGTCCAACGATGCGAAATGCGCACGCACATCCTCAGCACTCATTTCCGCCGAGCGGCTGCAGCCGCAGAGCAGAACAAGCGCCGCCAAACCACACAGCAGCCTGTTCAGATTACCACTCCTTTGACCGGTTTATCACCATGTTTTCGAGTTATATCGTTTCAGCAGAATCGGCAGCTGCGTCAGCATATCGCTCGGCGTCATGCCGTATTCGCTCAGCGCATTCGCAGCCAGATCTCCGGCTCTGCCGTGCAGCCACGCCGCCGTACAGGCTGCCGGAACCGCGTCAATGCCCTGTCCGCACAGCGAAGCCAGCATGCCTGCCAGAACATCCCCGCTGCCGCCTTTCGCCATGCCGGGATTGCCCGAGGTATTGCGATAGCAGCCGCCGTCCGGCGTGAAAATGCGGGTGCGGTGTCCCTTATAGAGCACGATGCACCGATAGTCCTGCGCGAACTGTGCCGCGTCCGCAGCGGTCGCATCCGGCTTGCCGCTGAGCCGTGCGAATTCGCCTGCGTGCGGCGTGAGCACAACCGGCTTTGCCGTTCGCCGCAATATATCCTTATGCCCGGTAATCGAATTTATACCGTCCGCATCGAGCACAATCTGGCATTTGGCCTTTTCCAGCAGGGTACACACGATTTCGGTCAGCGTATCCGAACGGCCGAGTCCGCACCCGATGAGCAGCGCGTCCGCCTTTTCGGCAAGCGCAAGCAGCTTCGGCAGTGCATCCACGGAAAACAGTCCGTTTTCATCCTGCGGCATGGGCCGCACGACCGGCTCATTCAGCTTGACCGCCAGCACCGGCCACGCACCCTGCGGAACTGCCAGCGTCACAACGCCGCTTCCCATGCGGACCGCGCCCTGCGCGGAGAAATACGCCGCGCCTGTATATCCTGCCGAGCCGCACACGCACAGAATGCGGCCGTAGTCGTTTTTATTTGTCTCCGGATTGCGCGAATGCAGTACACCGTCCGCGAAGTCCTGGTTTATCTCTGTCATATCGTTCCCTCTCAATGCTGTGCCGCAGCCGCGTTCGCCTGTGCGTGTACCGCATCGACAGCCAGCACGACCGCCAGCGCAAGCATCTCATCCGCCGAATCTGCGATGTCCAGCGCGTAGCAGTCGCCCCATGTGAACCATTCCTTGCGGATGGACACGACCTCGCGGCCATTCTGCGTGATACGGTATTCATGCGCCCAGAAATCGCCCTCGATTGTCCAGTCAAGACCCTCTATCTCATACTTTTCGAAGAAAAACGTAAACCGCTTGACGATCTCGGCACGCTCCACGCCGTCCATGTACACAAAGAAGCGAGGCATCATGTTGAACACCTTCTGCTGGATGAATGCGGTTTCCCGGCCGGTCAGGTCAGTAACGTGCAGCTTCTTTCCCCACGAGAAAAATTCACCCTCGACGTAGTATTTGTCCGCGCCGGTTTCATCAAACACGGTAAACCGATCCACCCAGGAGAACACCTTTTGTTTGATATATAATTTCATATTGATCCCACCCCTCCTTTTCTTACAGGATAACACGGCGTGTGCTGACCGTCAAGCACGGACGTTTCGCTGCACCGCCGCATAGGCTGACACGAGGAGGTGATACTTTGGCGATCAAGATTTTTGTCGATCAGGGACACAATCCGTCCGGTCCGAACACCGGCGCGGAAGGCAGCGGACTGCTCGAGCAGGATGTGACCTACGCGGTCGGCGTGTATCTGGCCGATCTTCTGCGGGCCGACCCGCGGTTTGAGGTGCGGCTGAGCCGCAGCACACCCGAGGAAATCCTCGGCACAAGCAACGCCACCAGTCTGGCCGAGCGCGTGCAGCTGGCGAACGAGTGGCCTGCGGATTACTTCATCAGCATCCACTGCAACGCGAACGTAAATCCCGCCGTCAACGGCACCGAGGTGTATGTTTATCAGGAAAACACGCAGGCGTACTGGCTGGCGCAGCATGTGCTCGCCGGCATCGTTGCGCGTGTCGGCACGCGCGATAACGGCGTGCGCGTCCGTCCAAGCCTGTATGTCCTGCGACGGACGCAGATGCCTGCGATTCTGGTCGAGCTGGCATACCTGACCAATACTTCCGATGCGATGAAGCTGGAGAACGATCCGTTCGGGTTTGCACAGGGCATTTATAACGGTCTGCTCAGTTATTTTGACTTTGAACCGTATTAAACAAAAAACGAGAGGTCTTTTGACCTCTCGTTCTATCTTTCTTAACGCACTTTACTAACGTCACAGCTTTTCGCGCGTTAGCGCGCATTTAATAGAATTTGCAGTGCAAATTCCAAAAAAGCGGGAGCATGTATCGGCGCAGCGCGGCCGAGAAGCCGCGCAAGGATAGCGCAGGATTTTTTGACTTTGGGAGGGAGCAAGTTTCCGTATGGGAACTTTCGGACGACTTTGGAACGGCCCATGGTCCGTTTCTCTTGTCGGCCAAACCGTGGTTTGGCGACAGCATCTTAAAATCCTCCGGTGACGCCTAAAACCTGTCCGGTAATGAAAGACGACTTATCCGAGCACAGATACAGAATGCTGTCCGCGACCTCGGCTGCCGCGCCGACTCTTCCGAGCGGTGTCTGATCGGCAAGCTCCTGCATGGTATCCGCACTGTGCATGGCGTTCATGTCGGTGTCGATCACGCCCGGCGCAATGCAGTTGACCCGGATATTGCTCGGGCCAAGCTCCTGCGCGAGCGACTTGCTCAGGCCGATAATCGCAGCCTTGCTCGCGGAATAATGGCTCTCGCAGGACGCGCCGCACTCTCCCCACATGGACGACACCGTAACGATGCTTCCCTTGTGGTTGTGCAGCATTTCAGGCAGCACGGCGCGAATCGTGCGCACCGTACCCATGAGATTGACATCCAGCATGCGCATCCAGTCCGCGTCGGTGATATTCTGGAACAGCTTCTGTTCGGCGATGCCCGCATTGCACACAACGGCATCGATGGTGCCGAATCGCGCCTTGACCTCCGCCGCGGCCAGCTCGACCGCTGCGGTATCCTGCTGATCGGCCAAAAGCGCCAGTGCGCCAGTCTCCCCAGCGAGCCTGTCCGCCGCTTCCCTGCTTTTGCTGTAGGTAAACGCGGTATTCCATCCGTTTTCGGCAAACGTGCGCACACAGGCGGCACCGATGCCGCGCGAGCCTCCGGTGATGAGAACAGTCTGCGCCATGTCAGATGGCAACCGTCTGCTGTGCCTCGAACAGGCACTGGTTCAGATCCTTGCTCTGTGCCAGACCCTCCTCAATGTCGATATCGGTAACAATGTTGTTATCCGAAACAACAACGCGGTTGGTCTTGCCCTCCATCAGAGCACGAACTGCAGCGTAGCCCATGCGGGTCGCCATAACACGATCCATAGCAGACGGAGAGCCGCCGCGCTGGATATGGCCGAGGATGGTAACACGGGTATCGATGCCGGTCGCCTCGTGGATCTGGTCTGCGACCTCCTGTGCAGAGCCGTAGCCCTCGGCTACGATGATGATATGGTGGTTGCGGCCCTTGATACGGCCGATGCGCATTCTCTCTACGATCTCGGTGTCGAAATCCAGCTGACGCTCGGGCAGGCAGATCGCGGTCGCGCCGACTGCACAGCCAACCTGCAGTGCCAGATGACCTGCACGGCGGCCCATGACCTCTACAACAGAGCAGCGCTCGTGGGACTGCATGGTGTCGCGCAGCTTATCGATGCACTCGATCGCAGTATTGCAGGCGGTGTCAAAACCGATGGTGTAATCCGAGCAGCCGATATCATTATCAATGGTACCCGGAACGCCGATGCACGGAACACCCTTGCGGGAAAGTGCCTGTGCACCGCGGAATGTACCGTCGCCGCCGCAGCAGATCAGGCCGTCAATGCCGAGGTAGCGGCAGGTGTCAGCCGCCTTCTGCAGACCTTCCTCGGTCAGCATCTCCTTGCAGCGTGCGGTGTACAGCATGGTGCCGCCCTTGCGGATAATGCCGTCTACACTGCGGGCACCCATCTCAATGATATCGCCGTTGATAAGACCGCTGTAACCGCGGCGAATGCCGAGAACGGAAATATCGTTTGCGCTTGCGCTGCGGACTACCGAGCGAATAAGTGCGTTCATGCCGGGTGCGTCGCCGCCGCTGGTAAGTACGCCGATTCTGCGAATTTGTTTATCCATGATAAAGCCTCCCTGTTGTCGGTTCTGTTTTCTTTCTTGGCGGCACGGTCGATGCCGCACTGACCGCTGTATTGCAGTTCTGTTTCCCTCTGTGGAAACCGTCTCTCCCCAAGGATAAGCACAGTCTCCTATTGTATTATAACATCTTCCTCGCGCAAGAGAAAGCGTAATTTTGTTAAAAATGCAATATCCGGTTTGCACCAGTACCGACGGGCAGCGAGCGTCTTTTTCTTCGTGTCCATCGGGTAGAGATAGACCGGCGTATCACCGGGCTGCGTGCACAAAACCTCTTTAATCTGCGTCCATTCATCACTCTGCAGGCTGGAAATACGCAGGAACAGCTTTTGCGGCGCCAGCTTTGCCGCCTGCGCATCGGTGTAGACCGACTTCTGCGTGCCCTTTTTCGGCTGCTGCAGGCTCTCCACTGCACTCTCGGTGAGCGGCTGCGCCTCGTTCAGCAGCACCTTGGGCGCCTCATCCTCTCGTGCGTCGATCTTACCGGTAAGCAGGACTGCGCTGTCCTCGGTGAGATATGCGCCGCACTGCTGCAGCGAACGCGGGAACACGACAAGCTCAATCGCCGCCGTGTCGTCCTCCGCGGTGACATACGCCATCATCGAGCCGTTCCTGGTCGATTTCAGACGCACCGCCGTGATAACACACGCAAGCCGGACGGTCATGCCGTCCTTGTAAACCGGTCTGCTGCTCTCGCCCGTCAGGTCGTCGATGATCTGCTTGACGGAGGCCGCCTGCGCCTTCTGCGTCAGGCTGCGGTACTCGTCCATCGGGTGACCGGAGAGGTACAGACCGGTGGTCTCCTTCTCCATCGCCAGCAGCTCCCGCTTGGGCACTTCCGGAATGTTCGGCATCGCAATCTGCGTGTCGCGCACCTCGTCGTTGCCCATGCCGAACAGGTCCATCTGACCCTCGATGTTCTTCTTGCGGTTCTGGGCAATGGCATCTACCACGGGATTGACGATTTTCAAAAGCTGACTGCGGTAGTAATGCATGGAATCGAACGAACCCGCCTTGATGAGACTTTCGAGCGCTCTGCGGTTGAGTTCGCGGTCGTACATGCGCTCGCAGAAATCCTGGAACGAGGTAAACAGGCCGTTCGCCTCTCGCTCCTCAACAAGCTGCTTCATAAACGAGCGTCCCACACCCTTGACGGCTGCCAGACCGAAGCGGATATTCTCTCCCGCAACCGAAAACTCGTCATAGGACTCGTTTACGTCCGGCGGGAGCACCGCAATACCCATATCACGCGCCGCCTGAATATACTCGGAGATCTTATCCGAAACATCCAGAACGCTCGTCAGCAGCGCCGCCAGATATTCTCTCGGGTAATGGCACTTGAGATACGCCGTGCGGAACGATACGACTGCGTAGCATACGGCATGTGCCTTGTTGAACGCGTAGTTTGCGAAATCCATGATCTCGTCAAACAGGCTTGCCGCAACAGCTTCGGGCACGCCGCGCTTGATGGCGCCGTCAATGCCCAGCTCCTCATTGCCGTAGATGAAGTGGACGCGCTCCTTTTCCAGCTCCTTCATCTTCTTTTTACTCATGGCGCGGCGCACCATATCTGCCTTGCCGAGCGAGTAACCCGCAAGGCTCTGGAACACCTGCATAACCTGTTCCTGATAGATCATACAGCCGTAGGTAACGCTTAAAATCGGCTCGAGCAGCGGATGCTTGTACGTCACCTTTTCCGGATGATGACGGCACTCGATGTAGCGCGGAATAGACTGCATCGGACCGGGGCGATACAGCGCCACGACTGCGGTAATATCCTCGATGGACTGCGGCCGCAGACCGGTAACGACGTTGGTAATGCCCGCGCTTTCCAGCTGGAACACGCCCATGGTCGAGCCCTTGCCGAGCATTTCATAGGTCGCGGGATCGCTCATATCCACGTTCTCGATAGAAAAATCCGGCGTGTGACGGCGAATCAGCTTTTCCGCGTCCGCGATAACGGTCAGGTTGCGCAGGCCGAGGAAGTCCATCTTGAGCAGACCCAGCTCCTCGATCGTCACCATCGTAAACTGCGTTACCATCTGGTCGCCGTTGCGCGACAGCGGAACGTAGGTGTCCACGGGGTCCTTGGTGATAACCACGCCTGCCGCATGCGTCGATGCGTTGCGCGGCATGCCCTCGAGCGCACGCGCCGTATCAATAAGCTCTTTGACCTGCGGCTGCTCGTCGTACATCTTTTTCAGCTCCGCGTTGATGGTCAGCGCCTTGTCGATCGTAATGTGCAGCTCGTTCGGCACCTGCTTGGCAACCGCGTCAACATCGTTGTACGGGATGTTGAGCGCACGGCCGACATCGCGGATGGCACCGCGGGCAGCCATCGTGCCGAACGTGACAATCTGCGCCACGCGGTCCTTGCCGTACTTGCGGGTAACGTACTCGATGACCTCCGGACGGCGAACATAGCAGAAGTCCACGTCGATATCCGGCATGGAGACACGCTCCGGATTCAAAAATCGTTCGAAGTACAGCGAGTAGTGAATCGGGTCAAGGTCAGTGATAGCGAGGCAGTACGACACAATCGAGCCTGCTGCCGAGCCGCGTCCGGGTCCGACCGGAATGCCCTGACTTTTCGCGTAGCCGATAAAGTCGGACACGATGAGAAAGTAATCAACAAAGCCCATCTTGGCAATCATGTCGATCTCGTACTGCAGACGCTTGCGCACGGTGCCGTCGTCGTTCGGATAGCGTCTTGCGAAGCCTTCATCGCACAGCTTCTGCAGATATTCGAGCGAGGTGTAGCCGTCCGGCACATCGAATTCGGGCAGATGGTACTTTCCAAACTCGAACTCGACCTGACAGCGTTCTGCGATCTTTACCGTGTTGGCGAGTGCCTCCGGGTGCTCCGGGAACAGCGCCGCCATTTCGTCCGCATCCTTGATGTAGAACTCCTGCGTCTCGAACTTCATGCGGGTCGGGTCATCCACGGTCTTGCCCATCTGAATGGACATCAGCACGTCCTGAATGCGCGCATCCGCCTTGGTGAGATAATGCGCGTCATTGGTCGCCACCAGACCGATATTCAGCTCTCTGGAAAGCTGGTACAGACCCTCATTGACTTTCTGCTGCAGCGGAATGCCGTGGTCCTGAATTTCAAGGTAGAAATGCTCCCGGTCAAAAATATCGAGGAACTGCTCGCAGAGGTCATACGCGCCGTCCATATCACCGTCCGCCAGCGCACGCGGAATCGCGCCCGCCAGACACGCGGACAGACAAATCAGACCTTCGCTGTGCGCGCGCAGCAGCTCCATGTCGATACGCGGCTTCATATAGAAGCCCTCCGAGAAACCGCATGACACCATGTGGATGAGGTTGCGATAGCCAGTCATATTCTCGCACAGCAGGATGAGGTGCGTGTGCCACTCGCCGTTGATGTAGCTGCGGTCAAAGCGCGAATGCGGCGCCAGATACACCTCGCAGCCGATGACCGGATGGATCCCCTTGGCCTTGCAGGCGCGGTAAAAGTCGACCACGCCGTACATGACGCCATGGTCGGTCAGCGCGCAAGAGGTCTGCCCCAGCTCTGCCACACGGTCCACCAGCTTTTCGATACGGCAGGCGCCGTCCAGCAGGCTGTATTCGCTGTGGACATGCAGATGTGCAAATGGTACCAATTTAGTCCTCCTTTTCCGCAAGCTCGATGATCTTTTTCAGGCGGTGGCTCAGTCCCGGTTTGGAGATGGGCGGGTCGAACCGCTGCGCCAGCTCGGACAGGCTGTCCGTCGGGTATTCCAGACGCAGGCGCACGGTCTCCCACAGGTTACCCGGAAATGCGTCCTCCCCCCGGCTGTCGATCAGCGCCTGAATCGCCGCGATCTGCCGCGCCGATGCATCGGCGGCCTTCATCATGTTCGCGGTCTCGCAGTTGACCTGCCGGTTGATCGTGTTGCGCAGATTCTTCTCTACCTTCGCCTGCATCAGCTCCATCGCCGCGTGCGGCGCACCGATGCGCGTAAGGAAATCCTCCGCGCTTGCGCCGTCCTTAAAGTACAGCAGATACGCGCTGCCGCGCCGTGCCTGCTTGGGCGATAAACCTAAATCAAGCATCAGGCTTGTCTCCTCACCCGACAGACTCTGGTGGGTGGTTTTCAGCTCGAGATGGCTTTTCTTGTCCGGTCCCGCGACCGTGCCGCCCATGAGGAAGGCGCCGCGCAGAAAGGACGCAATGCAGCAGTCCTCCTCGAGCAGATTGCGATTGATATGATAGGTGATATGGCTCTTGCAGTCGTAGCCGAGCGCATCAAACACGCGTCCGATCTGCGCCGGTTCGGTGAGCACAAGCTGCTGCTTGCGGCCTGCCTTCTGCGGCTCGCACTCGACAAAAAACGCGCGCTGCAGCAGCGCCTGCAGGCGACGGACAACGGTCATGTTCTCCGCCGACAGCCGTATCTCCTTGTGCGAAAAAACCGAGGCATGGAGCAGTGCGCCGTAAACCTCGGCACGCGTGCAGCAGGCGCGCTGCATGGATACCCGGCACAGCTCGTTTTTGACCTCGGTTGAAAAAGACATATATTCTCTCCGTTCTGTACAGCACGCTTCGCCTGTCCGGAACGAAGCGGTTTTATCTCTGGTAATCGCGGTGCATGGTTACTACACCGTATTCCTTCCTGCGCAGGTGTTCGCTCAGCGCCTCGGTGATAGCGACCGAGCGGTGCTTGCCGCCGGTGCAGCCGATGCTGATGATCAGATTCGCCTTGCCTTCCGCGATATAGCGCGGCAGCAGAAAGTCGATCATGCCCGTCAGGTAGCGCATCAGCACATCCGCCGTACCGCCGCGGAACACATAATCGCGCACCTCCGGATCGGTGCCGTTGCGCTCGCGCAGGCTCATTTCGTAATAGGGATTGGGCAGGAAACGCACATCGAACACAAGGTCACTCTCGGGCGGAATGCCGTACTTGAAGCCGAACGACTGCACGATGACCTCGAACACCTCTCCGCTCTCGGTGCCGGAAAACAGCGTCAGCAGACGCTCGCGCAGACCGGCGGCAGACAGTCCGGTGGTGTCCACCACAAAGTCGGCACGGTCGCGCAGACCGGACAGCATTTCGCGTTCCTTTTCGATGGCGGCTGTCATGGACATGCCCTTTTCCATCAGCGGATGCTTGCGGCGCGTTTCCTTGTAGCGGCGGATGAGCGTCGGCGTGTCCGTGTTGAGGAATAGGATACGGTAATCGCAGCCCATGCTCTTGATCGAATCCAGCGAATCAAACAGCTGCTGAAAATCGCCGCCTGCACGCACATCAGTGACGAGCGCCACACGTTCATAGCGTTCGGTTGCCGCCAGACAGATCTCCGCAAAGCGCGGTATGAGGGAGATCGGCAGATTATCGACGCAGTAATAGCCTAAGTCCTCAAGCGTGGCGACCGCGCGGCTCTTGCCTGCGCCCGACATACCGGAAACGATCAAAAAATACATGTTACCTTTCCCCCTGCCCTGTGGTTCTGCTGTGATAACGCCGCCGAGCGGCGCTGCTGATTATTTTGCGATGCGCACCTCGCACTCCAGCTCCACGCCGAACTGCTCGCGCACCCTGTTCTGCACCAGTTCGATCAGACGCAGCATGTCATCGCATGTTGCACCGCCGCGGTTGATGAGAAATCCCGCGTGCTTTTCCGAAACCTGTGCCGCACCGACGCTCGTGCCCTTGAGACCGGCCTGCTCGATAAGCTGGCCCGCAAAGTGTCCCACGGGACGCTTAAAGGTCGAGCCTGCCGACGGGAAGTTGAGCGGCTGTTTGTCGCGTCTGCGCTGCGCGAAATCGTTCATCTTATCCAGAATCGCCGCCGAATCGCCGTTCTGCAGCTGCATGGTCGAACGGAGCACCGTCCAGTCCGGATGCTTACGGAACACGCTCGTGCGGTAGTCGAAGCCGTGCTCATCGCCCTTGAGTGTACAAATGTTGCCTTCGCCGTCCACGAACTCGGTCTCCTGCACAATGCCGGCCATTGTGCCGTCATACGCACCCGCATTCATGTAAACAGCGCCGCCCAGACTGCCCGGAATGCCGCCGGCGAACTCGGCTCCGGTCAGACCGGAACGCTGTGCGCGGCGGGCAATGCGGCTGAGCAGCGCGCCCGCCTCGGCAGAGACGGTGTTATCCTCGTTTACGCGGACTTCATCCAGCTCGGATGTGCAGACAACCGCACCGCGGATGCCCGCATCGGCCACCAGCATGTTAGAGCCGTTGCCGAGCAGCAGGAACGGAATATTGCGCTCGCGCAGTACGGCAAGTGCCGCGGTCAGTTCCCTGCGGGTCTTCGGCTGCACGAACAGGTCGGCCGGTCCGCCAATGGCGAACGTGGTATGGCGGCGCATGAGTTCGTTTTCTGCAATATCTATTTCAGGTGCGGCCTCTCGCAGTGCCGCGATGCAATCCTTAATATGCTCCATAAGGCGTTTAATCCTCCAAAAATCTATATAAAAAGTTTAAGTGGTATACCCTCGGAATTCCTGCCGCGTCATGCGGCGGCGCATCGAAGGTCCGGCACCGGGAGCAGGCTCCGGTTTGTCCTGCCGTGCCGTTTTGGTTTTTGCTTTACTGTTTATTATAACAAATACAAATGGGATAAGCAATCAGTCCAAGCAGGTTTCCGCAGATTTTTTCGGTTAAAAATCGGTTTTTTCTCTATTCGGCACCGGCTGACCGGGGTACACGAACCGCATAAGCGGTTCGCCCCTAACGGGCGGCAGCCTTTTTCTCTGCACCGGCTGAGCGGGGTACTCAA
>OLQR01000797.1_pt1 | contig 21662 bp, 16 predicted proteins | sample 1671881 | NCBI WGS metagenome assembly OLQR01 (sample SAMEA3136623, study PRJEB25190) | human gut metagenome | biome: human gut; feature: human-associated habitat; material: faeces | place: Austria | collected 2013 | reverse complement strand
TCTGCCGCACCTCGCTCGCCGTATCGGCACTTAGAATTATGCGGTATTGCCTTAACCTTTTTCTTTTTCCTGCATTTGGCTTTCGTTCAGCAGGTTCAGTGGTTTCAAACCTCTTTCCAGTGTGCCTCAATGGCAGCGCGGTTCAGCTGCTCACCGATCACGATGATCACTTCCTGCGCTTTGGCAATGGGTTTTAAGGTCATGGCGTCGCGGCTGGCGTTCAGCTCCAGCCAGCCATTTCCATCCGAAGTAAAGCCCTTAATGCGCATAATGCGGCCGCAGGAGGCATCGGCAAACAGTTCATTCACCACTTCTTTCAGCCGCGGCAGGGGTAAGTGACGGTCGATAAAATAGAGCGAAGAAAACACATCGTGCTGGTCAAAGTGCATTTTTTCATAGCTGGCCTGTTTGCTGCCGCAGGCGGCAACGGCGGCCAGGTCCTGCGGGGTCAAGTCCTCCCAGTTTTTGCGCAGTACATCTGCGCCAAAGCGGCGGGCGCAGCCGTTTTGCTCCAGCGCGTGGTTCAGGTAGTTTACCGTGGAATCCATCTCGGCCGGGGTAGCCAGCTGGCTGCGGCTCAGCACCACCATGCCGGCATTGGCGGTTTCGGACGCCAGCAGGTAGGCCGACTGGGGCGAAAGCTGCTGCTCCTGCTTGGCATCCACAATAGCAATCACGTTGCCCATACGGTACCACTTATCCAGCGGTTCGTCGTGCAGGATGTCAAAAAATTCATCTACATCAAAAATACCACTCGGCTCAATAATGACCCGGTCAAAGCCCTGCATGGCCAGTGAGATCAATTTGGTGCGCATCCGGCGCTGGTGGGTATCGCAGTCGCACCCGCCGCTGATGCTTTCCATATCGCAATGGTCGCCCAAAATATCCTGCAGCAGCATAACATCCACATTGACCGCGCCAAAGTCATTTTCCAAAATGCAGACATTCCAGCCCTGCTGAACCATATAGCGGGCATAGTGCCGCATAAAAGTCGTTTTGCCAGAGCCAAGAAAGCCGGTGATCAAATCGACCTGTACCATAGTTGTTCCCCTCCTGTTGGTGGTAAATTGCTTGTGCCTGTTATTATATCACATTTTTATTCAGTTTGCTTCATCAAACCCAAATTCAAAAAGAAAAGCCGCCACACAGGTCCCTGTTCCTGTGCGGCGGTTTTTCCTTGAAAAGAAGAAAAAAGAGAAAGAGGAGTGGATGAAAAAAGTCTGCGTTGTTCCCCTGAGCATTTGGCAATGCCCCAACGGTGTTCGGGTCCCTGTTCCTTGGCACCGTTCCTTTTGGGAACAACTATAGAATACCCGATAGATGTGAACAATTCGTGATAAAAAATTCAACATTTTGCAAAAAGCGCCGCGCAATTTTCCATATTTCAAAGGCTGTGGCGGTTATTCTTCCTGTGCGGGGTGTAAATTTGCCCCGCAATACGCTATAATGGGGTTAGATTGCGGCAGCAGCCGCTGCCATGCAGGAGGGAAAACACCATTGGCAAACCGAATCAATTATGAGCGCGTGATGGAAGAAACCATCGCCGCATTAGAGCGCGATGGCCAGCGCCCGCAGCTGCTGCTGCACGCCTGCTGCGCGCCCTGTTCCAGCGCCACGTTGGAACGTCTGGCCGACCATTTTGACGTTACCATTTTATATTATAACCCCAACATTGCCCCACCGGAGGAATACCACCGCCGGGAAGCCGAACTGGAACGTTTTGTGCGCGATGCCGGGTACACTGCCCGCGGCATCACGGTGGTGGAGCTGCCGTATGACCCGCAGGAGTTTTACACTGCAGTAAAAGGGCTGGAAAACGAGCCGGAGCGCGGCGAGCGCTGCACCGTGTGTTACCGCATGCGGCTGGAACGCGCCGCCCAGTACGCCAGAGCACACGGCTTTAACTGGTTCACCACCACCCTTTCCATCTCCCCGGTCAAGGACCCTGTGCGGCTGAACACCATCGGCTGCGAACTGGCCCAACAGTACGGCCTGAACTACCTGCAAAGCGAGTTCCGCAAAAAGGACGGTTACAAGCGCAGCCTTGCTTTGAGCGCAGAATACGGCCTGTACCGGCAGGATTACTGCGGCTGCATTTTCAGCAAGCAGGAACGCGGCGTTTGATTGCAAGGAGAAATGTTTCATGCCAAAACATGTTTTAGTGGCTCTGCCATTGAGCGATGCCCAGCGCAGCGCCTTGCAGGCCAGCGTGCCGGAATATGAATTCACCTTTGCCCAAACCGAAACCGTTACCCTGGCCCAGGTGCTGGAGGCAGATATCATCATGGGCAATGTGCCGGTAGAGCTGATTTGCCAAAACCACCATCTGGAATGGTTCCAATCCAACTTTGCGGGACCGGATACCTATCTGGTGCCGGGCGTGCTGCCGGAGCAGTGCCTGGTGACCAACGCCACCGGCGCTTACGGGCTGGCCATCAGCGAGTGGATGCTGGGCTTGTGGCTGGGACTGCAGAAGGATCTGTTTTTGTACCGGGACCGCCAGACGCAGCACAAGTGGGATGCCATCACCCGCCAGGTGCGGCCGGTGGCCGGGTCCCGCGTGTTATGCGTTGGCATGGGAGATATCGGCTCTAACTTTGCCATGCGCACCCACGCCCTTGGGGCCGAGGTTGTCGGCGTGCGGCGCAGCGTGCACCCTGGTGCCCCCTGCCCCGATTACTGCCTGCGGGTGGTACCCCAAAGCGAACTGGACGCCGAGCTGCCGCAAGCGGACCTGGTTGCCCTGAGCCTGCCCGGCACGCCGGAAACGCTGCACATGTTTGATGCCGCCCGCCTGGCCCGCTGCAAGCAGGGGGCAATTCTGCTGAACGTGGGCCGTGGTTCCACGGTGGACTGCCTTGCCCTGGCCGATGCCGTACACAGCGGGCATTTGTTCGGTGCAGCGCTGGATGTGACTGACCCAGAGCCGCTGCCGTCAAACCACCCGCTGTGGAGCGAACCGAATGTGATCATCACGCCGCACATTTCCGGGCGTTTCAGCCTGGCCAAAACACTGGATAACATTGTAGAAATCTTTATCCATAACCTCAAGCTGTACGCTGCCGGGCAGCCGGTGGACAACCAGGTCAGCCGCACCACCCACTATGTCAGCGGCGGCAGTGGCGGCCAGCGGCTGGTGTGCGGCATGCCGTAAAGGTTCTTATTTTCAACCATTCTGCGCCAAAATATTGCATAACTCCTTTGGGTATTGTAGAATAGTGGTGTTCGCTGATTCTGCAACACACAGAGGAGTTTTTATGTTATACCAACTGTTCTGGCTGTTTTTGGCCTTTTCGTTCCTGGGCTGGTGCCTGGAAGTTGCTGCCACCGCAGTGCGGCTGGGCCAGTACCGGGACCGCGGCGTGCTGCACGGGCCGCTGTGCCTGGTTTATGGCATTACTGGCTGCCTGATCACCATTGCCCTGCGGGAATTGAGCGGCGGGTGGTTCTTCCTGTTTTTGTTCAGCGCGCTGTATGCCACGGTGGTGGAATGGATTGCCGGGCATTTGTTGGAGCACTACAGCCACACCCGCTGGTGGGATTACTCTGACCGCAAATGGAACCTGGATGGGTACATCTGCCTTTCGGCTTCCGTCGTCTGGGGTGCCCTGGGCCTGGTAACCGTCAAGTGGCTGGTGCCGCTGCTGATGCGTTTGTACCAGCTGGTGCCCGCCGGGCTTGCGCATGTTCTGTTGTGGATCTTTGCCATTTTGCTGGTCATTGATCTGCTGGGCACCGCGCTAACCCTGGGCGGCCTGCGCTACAAGCTGCCCAGAGTGGACGAGGTCAACAACCGCCTTGCCAACCTGACGCTGCGGATGGGGTTGTGGATTTTTGACCGCACCGAGCGCCGCATGCGCACCAAGGCCCCGCAGCTGGACCTGATACGCCCCAAGCGCACCAAAAGCACGGTGTTTGCTGCCGGGTGCAGCTTTTACAAAATCTTTTTGCTGTTTGTAATCGGCGCGTTCCTGGGCGACATTACCGAAACGATTTTCTGCCGCATTACCGCTGGGTATTGGATGAGCCGTTCCAGCCTGGTGTGGGGACCTTTCTCTATTGTTTGGGGCCTTGCCATTGCGCTGGTCACCCAGGTTTTGTACAAGTACAAAGACCGTTCGGCATTCTGGCTGTTCGGCATGGGCACCCTGTTGGGCGGTGCTTACGAGTATCTGTGCAGCGTATTTACCGAAATCGTGTTCGGCGCGGTATTCTGGGATTACAGTGCCCTGCCGTTCAACCTGGGCGGGCGTATCAATCTGCTGTACTGCTTTTTCTGGGGGCTGGCCGCTGTGGCATGGTTCAAGGTGCTGTTCCCGCCGTTGGACCGCTTGATTGAAAGCCTGCCCCGCCGCGGCGGTACCATTTTGACCTGGTGCCTGGTGGTATTTATGGCAGCCAATATGATCGTCAGCTCCGCCGCGCTGATTCGTTATGACGCCCGTTTGGAGGGCGTTGCCGCCCAGACCAGTCTGGATACCCTGCTGGACGAGCATTTCGATGATTCCTATATGCAGCGGGTCTACCCCAAGCTGGTGCACATGAATTAAATCATTTTAGCCACAGATTGCCATAGATAAATAACAGGCCCACGCCGGGATGTTCTCCTGCGGCGCGGGCCTGTTGTTGTTTGGTGGTTGTTTTTTATGTGAGTAGTTTTGGAGTTGGTTCGGGGAATTTGCTCACAAGTTGAATCGTGGGGATACATGTGAAACGTTTGATACAACCCGTCACCCGGGACGATGCGAGCATCGTCCTCTACCTAACTCCTACTCGTGTTCCGCCCAATCGCGGCTTCGGCCCACGGCTTTGTGCCAGCCAGCCAGCAGCTTTTCGCGTTCCGGAGCTTCCATGTTGGGAGTAAAGGTCATGTTGCAGTGCCACAGGCTGCGGATTTCCCCACGGTCTTTCCACACGCCGGTGGCAAGGCCCGCCAGGTAGGCAGCGCCAAGGGCCGTTGTTTCGCGGATGGCCGGGCGCAGCACGGTTTTGTTCAGGATGTCCGCCTGGAACTGCATCAAAAACTGGTCGCGGGAAGCACCGCCATCCACTTTCAGGGCGGTGATGGGCTGGCCCACATCCAACTCCATCGCGTGCACCAGGTCATAGCTCTGATAAGCGATGGACTCCTCCGCCGCGCGGATGATATGGTTCTGGGTGGTGCCGCGGGTAATGCCCACAATGGCCCCGCGGGCGTACATATCCCAGTAGGGTGCGCCCAATCCGGTAAAGGCCGGAACAATATACACCCCGCCGTTATCCGGCACCTTCTGGGCGTAATACTCCGAATCCCGGCTTTCTTGGATCATGCGCAGGCCATCGCGCACCCACTGGATGACCGCCCCGCCCACAAACACACTGCCCTCCAGCGCATACTCCACCTTGCCGTTCAGGCTGATGGCAATGGTGGTCAGCAGGCCATTTTTGCTGCGGCAGATGGTATCGCCGGTGTTCATCAGCAAAAAGCAGCCGGTACCATAGGTGTTTTTGGCTTCGCCTTTGGAAAAACAGCCCTGGCCAAACAGTGCGGCCTGCTGGTCGCCCGCAATACCGGCCACCGGCACCTGTACGCCGCACAGGTCGGTGTAACCGTAAATCTCGCTGGAATCCGTCACACGCGGCAGCATGGCGCGGGGGATATCCAGCGCGTTCAGCAGTGTATCATCCCAGTCCAGCTTGTGGATATTATACAGCATGGTGCGGCTGGCATTGGTTCGGTCCGTTACATGCACCTTGCCGCCGGTCAGCTTCCACACCAGCCAGCTGTCCACCGTGCCAAACAGAATTTCTCCCGCCTGTGCGCGCTCCCGTGCGCCCGGTACATGGTCCAGAATCCACTTGATTTTGGTTGCGGAAAAGTAGGCATCCGGCACAAGGCCGGTATTCTCTTTGATATACTCTGCCATGCCCGGCTGGCTGAGCAGCTCATCCACCAACGGTGCAGTGCGGCGGCATTGCCACACAATGGCGTTATAAATGGGGCGGCCGGTCGCTTTTTCCCACAAAATCGTGGTTTCGCGCTGGTTTGTAATGCCGATGGCGGCAATATCATGCGCATCCACGCCGCTTTGGGCTACCACCTCGTTCATCACGCCATACTGACTGGACCATATCTCCATGGGGTCGTGCTCCACCCAGCCCTGCTGGGGGTATAGCTGCTCAAATTCGCGCTGGCGCACGGCAATAATATTCTGCTCATTATCAAACAGGATTGCCCGGCTGCTGGTGGTACCCTGATCCAGCGCAAGAACATATCTGCTCATCTTCAACCTCCCTGTTGATGGGCAACGGGGCTGACTACCCGCTGTTTTTATTCCACTTTTTCCATGTTACGCGTTGCCACAACATCCACGCCGGTGCCGCACACGTTAGGCAGTACCACATCCCCGGTATGCACGGGGGCTTGCAGTGCCGCGGTATTCAGCGCAGCCATCACGGAAAACATCTTTTCCTTTGGCACCGCCTGCGCGGTTTTGACCGGGCAGCGCGGGTACAGCCCACCCGTAATGCGTACGGTGCTGGTAATGATGCGGGTGGGGCGGGTCAGTTCCTCTTTGCCGTATACAGCGCCGTTGGGGCAGGCATTGCCGGTCACGGCATAGTCATTTGCGGTGTCTACCCGCAGATGGCACCCCTTGGGGCAGCAGATGCAGATCAGCTCTTTTATTGTTTCTGTCATGATTGCGGCACCTCCTCCACAGCAACGATCAGCGGGCCGTCCGCTTTTTGCAGCAGAGCTTTGGGCAGCGTAATGTGCTCCATCTCCCCCGGTGTCAGGCGTTCCCGCTTAAAGGCGGCAATTTTGTTTGGTCCGCAGCGCACCGTTATGGTGCTGGGCCCATAATTGCGCCGGACACGGAACGATACGCTCACGCTTTTCTGCACGCCGTCCAGCCGGATATGCTGCGGCACGGTGTAGCCAATGCCCTCCCCCGCTGCCAGCGGCAGAACGGTTTCGGTTTCTATCTCGCCATTTTGCACATAGGCTGCCGCGGCTGCACCGGCGGTTTCGCTTTCGCCGGAAACAAAATCCACCAGATCGTGCACATGCACCACGTTGCCGCAGGCAAATACACCGGGGATCTCGGTTTCCATATTATCATATACCACGGCCCCCTTGGTGTGGGGGTCCATGGCAATACCTGCCTGGCGGGTCAACTCGTTTTCGGGGATCAACCCCACACTGAGCAGGATGGTATCCACATCAAACTCCATCTCGGTTCCAGGGATAGGGCGGCGGTTTTCATCCACCTTGGCAACGATGGCTTTTTCCACTCGCTTTTTGCCCTGAATTTCCACAATGGTGTGGGATAAGTACAGCGGAATATCAAAATCCTGCAAGCACTGCACAATGTTGCGGGTCAACCCGCCGGAATAAGGCATCACTTCCACGCAGGCGAGCACTTTGGCTCCCTCCAGCGTCATACGGCGCGCCATGATCAGGCCGATATCGCCGCTGCCCAAAATCAATACCCGCCTGCCCACCAGGTAGCCTTCCATATTTACATAGCGCTGGGCTGCACCGGCGGTATAAATTCCCGCCGGGCGGGTGCCGGGGGTGCCGATGGCCCCGCGGGTGCGCTCGCGGCAGCCCATGCACAGGATAATGCTTTTGGCCTGAATGATCTGGTAGCCCTTGCTGCGGCTGACGCAGTGTACCTGCTTATCGGGGGTCACTTCCAGCACCATGGTGCCCAGTTCCACCCGCACGCCGGTTGTGCGCAGCATCTCGATATAGCGCCCAGCGTATTCCGGGCCGGTAAGCTGCTGGCCAAACCGATGCAGGCCAAACCCGTTGTGGATGCACTGGTTCAAAATACCGCCCAGCTCTGCATCGCGTTCCAAAATCAAAATATCGCGCAGGCCATGCTGCCACGCGCTGTACGCCGCCGCCAGGCCCGCCGGGCCGCCGCCGATGATAACAAGTTCAACCATGGTTGCACCCCCTTCCGGTTTTGGTTTCACACAGCAGCACATTGGTGCCGGCTTTGTCCTGCAATACATCCAACGGGTCAATGCCTAGTGTTTTGCTGATCAGTTCCAGCACGCGCGGCCCGCAAAAGCCGCCCTGACAGCGGCCCATGCCCGCGTTGCACCGCCGCTTTACGCCATCAATGCTCACGGCTGGGATCTCGCTCTGCAAGGCATCCAGAATCTCGCCCTCGGTGATCGTCTCACACCGGCAGATCACGCGGCCATAGGCGGGATTTTTGGCAATCAGCTCCGCCTTTTGCTCCGGCGGCAGCTCCTTGAACCGCACGCGGGTACGGCCATCCTTATAATCCGTCTTTGGCTCCGGCAGGTCGTTGTGGGCTGCCAGAATTTTAGTTACCTCTTTTGCCACAGCCGGTGCACTGGAAAGCCCCGGCGATTTCATGCCCGCCAGGTCAATAAAGCCCGGTGCGCCGTCCGCTTCGCCGATCACGAAGTCCCCGGTATCCACGTTGGCGCGCACACCGGCAAAGTTGCGGATGGACTCGCCAAAGCGGATCCCCGGCACACTGCGCCTGGCCGTTGCCGCCACAAAGGCAAGGCCGTCTGCCGTGCAGGCGGTATCATCCCCCGCTACCGGCTGGGCGTTCGGCCCCACCAGCAGGTTGCCGTGTACGGTGGGCGTTACCAGCACCCCTTTGCCGTTCTCGTTCGGGCACTGGAAGATCACATGGTTCACGCGGTTGCCTTCGCTTTTGTCCAGCAGATAGTATTCCCCGCGGGTAGGTTCCAGCGTAAAGGTGTGCGGCGCGGCCATCTCATGGATGGCCTGGGCGTTCAGTCCCGCCGCATTGACCACATAGCGGGCCGCAAAGCTGCCGTTTGGCGTGGTCAGCTGCCAGCCGCCGTCAATCTTTTCAATGTTGGTTACAGGAGTGCTGCGGTACAGCTCTACCCCGTTGCGCACAGCCACCTCCGCCATGGCCAGCGCAAACTCCCACGGACTGACGATGGCTGCACTGGGGGCAAACAGCGCCCCGGCCACTGTGGGGGCAAGCTGCGGCTCCATCGTCAGGGTTTCCTCCGCTGCCAGCAGCCGGATGCCCGGCACGCCGTTTGCCACGCCGTTCGCGTACAGCTTTTGCAGGTGGGGCAGCTCTGCCTGGCTCAGCGCCAGCACCAGGCTGCCGCACTGGCGGTAGGGCACATCCAGCCGGGCGCAGATTTCCTTTGCCAGCGCCACGCCCTGCACATTCAGGCGGGCCATTTGGGTGCCCGGTTCCGGGTCATACCCGGCGTGCAGGATGGCGCTGTTTGCCTTCGTTGTTCCATCCGCCACATCGTTTTCTGCTTCCAGCACTGCCACATGCAGCGGATAGTGCGACAGTTCATACGCTGCAGCTGCACCAACCACACCACAGCCAATGATTGCTACATCCAGCATAACTACCTCCCAGTTGTATTGGTCATTCAGGATGCAAAAATCCATCCTGTCACCATGGTTTCCATTGGTTTAATCATAGCGTTAAATGCACAAAAAATCAAGTTTAAGTTGATTTATTTTGCACATTTCGTTACCATTGTGTAGACAGCGGAATAGAGGTCCGCTGCTTTGTTTGCTGCTGCCTTTCTATGCAAAAAGCTGCCGCACCTGGCTTTCCCGGTGCAGCAGCTTTTTGTGTTTTTATGGGGTGAATAATCGTACTATCAGGCCAAATAGTCACGCAATAACCGTTCCAGTGTGGGGCGGGATACGCCAACAGCGGCGGCCAGCTGGGTTTTATTCATCTCACGGCACTGGTAGCGGGCGTACAGAGCATCAAAATCCGTCGGCAGCTGGGCAGGCTTGCGGTCTTTATACTGCTAAAAAAATCGCTCATAAATTCAACATTTTCACGTTAAATTTATGAGCGATTTTGGTTGGGCCGGCCGGATTTGGCAAGCCGCGCCCTAAAAACAGTCCGCTGGACTGTTTTTACCCGGCGGGACGTGGGACGCCGGGCACGGGCTGTTCAAATTCGGCCTATGTTCTCCCGCCGCCGTTTATTACAAATAAAAAGATGCAACCCCCTGCGAGGTTGCATCTTGGTTGGGCCGGCCGGATTTGAACCGACGCAATGGAGGAGTCAAAGTCCTCTGCCTTACCGCTTGGCGACGGCCCAGCAAAAGAAAAGACCGCGCAGCATAATCACTGTGCGGTCTTTGGTGGGGTGCCTAGAGAGATTCGAACTCTCGGCCTCCAGAGCCACAATCTGGCGCGCTAACCAACTGCGCCATAGGCACCATAGAATGCGCCCGAAGGGACTTGAACCCCTGGCCCACTGCTTAGAAGGCAGTTGCTCTATCCACCTGAGCTACGGGCGCGCACGGGTCAGTTCCTGTTGTCTGGGAACATGCTGCGAGAATTATAATATCACATGGGGCGCATTGTGTCAATAGTAAAGTTCAATTTTTTTGAACTTTTTTATTTGTGTTTTTATCGGGGCTTTCTGCCCGGCTTTTAAGGCAATACCGCACAATTCTAAGTGCCGATACGGCGAGCGAGGTGCGGCAGCTGCTAAGCCAAAAGCGCAGATAATACTGGATGTCTTATCGAGCATTTTGGCAACGCAGATGCCGTGCCGCAGCCGCCGGAGCGGTGCTTGAGCCGTTAGGCGGGAATTGTGCGGTATTGCCTTAATAGATTCCTGCCGGGGCCTGGGTGTTTACGAAATACAGCTCGTACCACAAAATAAAGGAATAGAAGCTCCAAATCTTGGTCATGTTCTTGGCCTTGCCCGCCTTATGATCATCCAGCAGGCGCATGATTTCGTCAACATTAAAGAACTTTTCGGCAACGGGGCCAGTGAACTTTTCCTTTACCATATTATAGTACTTATCTTCCCGCAGCCAGTCGTTCAGCGGCACGGGGAAGCCCAGCTTTTTGCGATGGGCAACGCTTTCCGGCAGCTGCTTCATGGCGGCACCGCGCAGAGCGATCTTGGTGGACTCTTTGCCGGAGCGGTATTTCTGCGGGATGGACAGTGCCACATCCAGCATGTTGCGGTCCAGGAAAGGCACGCGCAGTTCCAGGCTGTTGGCCATGCTCATGCGGTCGGCTTTCAGCAGGATATCATACAGCATCCAGGTGTGCATATCCACCCACTGCAGCTGGGTGGGTTCATCCAGACCCTGCACTTTATCAAAATAAGGCTTAAAGAACTGTTCCGGGCGGGGGCTGTGGTAGTTCTTTTTCAGGCAGCGGTCACGTTCAGCCGGGTCCAGGAAAACATAGTTGGCGCGCATATAGCGCTGCCAGGGTTCTTCTGCACCGCGCACCAGGAAGTGCTTGCCCTTAAAGTCCGGCAGTTTGGATGCCACTGCGCCTGCGGCCTTACGCAGCGCTTTGGGCACCTTATGCTCGTAATCCATAAAGTGAACCGCCTGGCAGTACATGGGGTAGCCGCCAAACAGTTCATCGGCACCTTCGCCGGAAAGCACGACCTTGACGTACTTGCGGGCGTTCTGGGCCAAAAAGTAAAGCGGAACTTCCGCCGGGTTGGGCATGGGTTCATCCAGGTACCACTGGATCAGGCGGTTGGCTTCAAAGAACTGTTCGGCATCCACCTTATTGGCAATGCTGGGCACACCGATTTCCTTACTGAACTCCTGGGCATACGGCAGCTCGGAGTATTTTTCCTCCGCATAGCCGACCGAGAAGCTCTTGACATGCGGAGTACCCTTAGCAACCTCGTTGACCACAAAGCTGGAATCCACACCGGAAGAAAGGAAGCAGCCAACCTCAACATCGGCAATCTGGTGGGCGGCAACGCTTTCGGCAAAGGTATCGGTGATGATTTTTTCCCACTCTTCCAGGCTCTTGGAATCGTCCACATGGTACTTGATCTCATAGTAGCGTTCCACTGTCAGCTCGCCATTTTCCCAGGTGAACATACATCCGCTGGGCAGCTTGTAGACATTTTTGAACATGGTTTCCTCATTGGGGATATACTCAATGCTCAAATATTCCGGCAGGCGTTCCTCGTTTAGTTCCTTTTTGAAACCGGGATGAGCCAGAAAGCTTTTGATCTCGCTGCCAAACAGGAACAGACCATCCTGATTATAATAATAGAACGGTTTGATACCGAAGATATCCCGCGCACCAAACATGGTTTTGGTTTTCTGGTCCCAGATCACGAAGGTGAACATGCCACGCAGTTTGCCGGGCAGCTGATTGCCCCACTGCTCATAGCCATGCAGCAGCACCTCGGTATCGGACCGGGTGGCAAAGGTATGGCCTGCGGCGATCAGTTCCTCGCGCAGGGTCTGGAAGTTATAGATCTCGCCGTTAAAAATGCAGACAAGACTGCCATCCTCATTGAACATGGGCTGCTTGCCGCCCTCCAGGTCAATGATGGAAAGGCGGCGGTGGCCCAGGGCTACCTGGTCGTCCACATAGTAGCCTTCGCCGTCCGGGCCGCGGTAGGTGATCAGGTCCGCCATTCCTTTTACAATGCGGCGGGCGGTTTCCGCTTTATGGTTGCGCTCAGCAAAGCCGGTAATGCCACACATAGGCGCTTTCCCCTCTCTATATTATAATGGTTTGTTTTGTTACAGGCTGGCGTTTCTATGATTGCCAAAAGGGCGGCGGGTGCACAATGTGCGCCCCTACGGGGGCCAGCGATTTTATTTATAGTGTGTGATTCTATCATCAATCCCGCAGGCCCTTATTGCCATAGTAGCGGGCGGTTTTGCGGTAGTAGTTCAGCTGGCTGCGGATGTACCAGAGCCAGCGCTTCAGGTTCCAATCCTCTTTGCAGAACAGCTGGTGGGCACATTTGCCCTCTTTTTTCAGCTTATCCGCACGGGCCAGCAGATCCGGGTCCTTCAGGTATTTTTTGATCACGCCGTAGGGGGCAATCATCCACAGGCTCTTGGTATCGGCAATGGTCAGGTCAAGTTCCTTGTGCTCCAGCACATCCTCCACCAGCCACTTGGACAGGTTATACCCTGCCGCGGTGACAAAGTAGCTGGAACGGCCCTGACGGGGGTTCATCTCAAACATCTTGTACTCGCCGGTGCGGGCGTCGTACTTGATGTCCATATTGGCGAAGCCTTCCCACTGCATATCTTCCAAAAAGTTTTTCAGCTTTTCCAGCAGGGCAGCATCATTGTATTCGGGGTCAGACAAGATGGCCGCATAATTGCCGATGCCTTCGGGGGTCTGCTCTTCCAGCAGGGGGCGGCCCAAAGCCATCAGCTTGACTTTGTGGTCCAGGCCGCAGTAGGCGTTCAGCACACGCATGCAGTTGTCATCGCCGGGGATATACTCCTGCAGAATCAATTCGTCCTGGTAGCTGCTGCCGTAAATGGCGGCGGTGATGGCGTCAAATTCTTCGCGGTTATTGGCAAGGAACACCTTTTTCTTGTGGGGGAAGGTGCAGTTCCAATACGCCGGGGAATTGCTCGCCTTGATGATAACGGGGAACGCAAACGGCAGTTCTATATTTTTATAGTTCTGCGCATTGCAGGTTGCCGTTTTGGGGTAGCTCAGGCCGTGTGCTTCGCAGGCACGGTAAAAGTTTTCCTTAATATCCAGGTCCAGCACGGTTTGCAGTTCCGGGCAGGCAAAGTGGTAATAGGGTTTCAGGGCATCGCGGTGGCGGCCCATCAACACGGTGTAACCGTCCGCGCAGGAAACCAGCACCAGCGGCTTGTCCGCATGGGTTTTTGCGTAATCGGTCAGCGTTTTTACAAACGTTTCATCGTTTTCCAAATCAGGTTCCAGCACGGCAATTTTTACAAGATTGGTGTTGGAAGTTGCAACCAGCGCACCCTTGCAGATGGCCACGCTGCGCACGCCATACTGCTGGTAAAAGCTGCGTGCCATACCATAAACATTGGCATCGCTGCCAAGAAGTACCGGTAAAAAATCAGACATAATACCAAACCTTTCCCATTTTGGTTATCCCTTATTTTACCGCCATTGCCACCACATGTCAAACGGCAATATCGCCTGCTTTGGGGGTGCGGGCACGGCGTTTTTTGTCTGCGCGGGCGAAAATTCCAGCAGCATTCGCCGCAAAATGCTTTTCTTTACGGCGCGAACCGTGTATAATAGGGCATATCGTACAAACAGTACCGGTTCCCGCCGGGGCAAGAAAGTAATAACCTGCGGTTTGTTTTTAACTCCGCAGCCAGTTGAGGATTATAACCATGTGTGGAATTGTTGGCTTTGTCGGCGCACGCGCCGACATGCAGGAAATTTTGCAGGGCATGATGGATGCCATCGCCCACCGCGGCCCCGATGGTCAGGGCCAGTTTATTGAAGGCCCGGCAGCCCTTGGCCAGCGCCGCCTTTCCATCATTGACCTGGAGGGCGGCAAACAGCCCATGTTCAATGAGGACCAGAACCTCGCCGTCATCTTTAACGGCGAGATCTACAACTTCCAGGAGTTGACCGCCGAATTGATGCGCGCCGGGCACACCTTCGCCACCCGGTCCGACACCGAAGTTTTGCTGCACGGGTACGAGCAGTGGGGCAAGGAGATGCTGCAAAAGCTGCGCGGCATGTTCACTTTTGCCATCTGGGACCGCAAGAACGAAACGTTGTTCTGCGCGCGCGACCATTTTGGCATCAAGCCGTTCTATTATTACCAAAACGATGCCGGAGAGCTGCTGTTTGGCAGCGAGATCAAAAGCTTTTTGGCCCACCCCGGCTTCAAGAAAGAGCTGAACGAGGAGCAGCTGCCGCTGTATCTTTCCTACCAGTATTCCCCCGGGGAGGATACGTTCTTCAAGGGCGTCAAAAAGCTGATGCCCGCCCACTGGCTGGAATGGAAAGCCGGGCAGCTGACGGTGCAGCGCTACTGGCAGCCCAAGTTCGACCCCGATGATTCCCGCACACTGGAAGAGTGGGAGGACGAGATCAGCGCGGCGATGAAAGAGAGCGTGCAGGCACACAAGATCGCCGATGTTGAGGTTGGCAGCTTCCTTTCTTCCGGCGTGGATTCCAGCTACATGGCCGCGCTGGCCCATGTGGACAAAACATTCACCGTTGGCTTTGCCAACAAGCAGTATGACGAAACCGACTATGCACAGGAGTTTTCCAAGCACATCGGGGTCAAGAACTACGCTTACCGCATTACGCCGGAGGAATACTGGGCCAACCTGGGCAAGATCCAGTACCACATGGATGAGCCTCTGGCGGATGCCGCTTCGGTCGCGCTGTACTTTGTCAACCGCGAGGCTTCCAAACAGGTCAAGGTCTGCCTGTCCGGCGAGGGCGCCGATGAATTTTTCGGCGGGTACAACATTTATAAAGAGCCGTTTACCGTAACCTGGTATGACAAGATTCCCCTGCCCATCCGCCGGGCCATCGGTGCGGTGGCAGACCTGCTGCCGCCGGTGCATGGCATCAACTTTTTGGTGCGCCGCGGCAAGCCGCTGGCGGAGCGTTACATCGGCAACACCAACCTGATGGATGAGCACCGCAAGAAAAAGCTGCTGAAAAACTACCACCCCGGCAAGCTGCCCACCGACCTTTCCCGCCCGTACTTTGAGCTTTCCAAAGGGCAGGACGCTGTGACCCAGATGGAAACCTGCGACCTGAACCTGTGGATGGTGGGCGATATTCTGCTGAAAGCCGACAAGATGAGCATGGCCAACAGTCTGGAGCTGCGCGTGCCGTTCCTGGACCGCAAAGTATTTGAACTGGCAAGTCATATTCCGACCAAGTGCAAGGTGAACGCCAACCAGACCAAGATTGCGATGCGCGGTGCGGCAGAAAAGACCATTCCCGCCAAAACGGCAGACAAAAAGAAGCTCGGCTTCCCTGTTCCGGTACGCGCCTGGCTGCGGGATGAGCAGTATGCGGGCGTTGTGCGCAAGGCATTTAACACCCCCGCCGCGGAGCAGTTTTTCCGCACAAAAGAGCTGAATGCCATGCTGGACCAGCATATTTCCGGCAAGCGGGATAACTGGCGGCAGATCTGGTGCATTTTTATGTTCTTAGTCTGGTACGATGAATACTTTGTAAAACGCTGAGGTGATAACAACATGCTGTTAAAACAACTGCTGAAAAATCTGGACTATACACTTGTTCAGGGCTGCCTGAATACCGAAGTGACTGACATTTACTATGATTCCCGCAAGGTAACGCCGGGCGGTCTGTTTGTCTGCATCGTCGGCACCCAGCGGGACAGCCATGATTACGCCGCGGACGTTGCCGCCAAAGGCGCTGCCGTGCTGGCCATCCAGCACGACCTGCCCGCCGAGGTGCTGGCCGCTTTGCCGGATGTGACTGTGGTCAAGTTCGAGAACACCCGTTACGCCATGGCGCTGCTTTCCACCGCCTATTTTGGCCGTCCCGCGCTGGAAATGACGATGGTTGGCGTGACCGGCACCAAGGGCAAAACCACCACCACCCACATGATCAAGGCTGTGCTGGAAGCCGCAGGTCACAAGGTCGGCATGGTCGGCACCAACGGCGTGTATTACCCCGGCCACCACTATGACCTGAACAACACCACCCCCGAAAGCTATGAGCTGCAAAAGATCCTGCGCCAGCTGGCGGATGCGGGGTGCGATGCCTGCGTGATGGAAGTTTCCAGCCAGGGCATTATGATGGACCGCGTGGCGGGCATCCATTATAAAGTGGGCGTGTTCACCAACCTGTACCCGGACCACATCGGCCCCGGCGAACATTCCAGCTTTGAGGAATACCGCAGCTGGAAAGGCAAGCTGTTCCAGCGCTGCGATGTCGGCGTGGTAAACGCCGATGACCCCAACACCGAAGCATTGCTGGAAGGCCACACCTGCAAGCTGGTTACCTATGGCATCCACGCTCCCAAGGTGGACTACCGCGCCAGCGAGCAGTACCGCCTGCTGCGCAACAAGGAGATGCTGGGCGTTGAGTTCACCCTGACCGAGCCGGACGGCCACACGCTGGACGTACAGGTGGGCATGCCGGGGCTGTTCAGTATTTACAACGCCCTGGCCACCATCGGCGTGGGCAAGGTGCTGGGCCTTGCGGATGCCCCCATCCATGAGGGGCTGAAAAAGGCGCTCGTCAAAGGCCGTGTGGAGCTGGTGCCCATCAGCCACAAGTTCACCATCCTGATCGACTATGCCCACAACGAAGCCGCCACCGAAAGCCTGATTGAAACCCTGCGGGAGTACAACCCCAACCGTCTGGTCGTAGTGTTCGGCTGCGGCGGCAACCGCAGCAAGCTGCGCCGTTACGGCATGGGCGAAGTGTGCGCCAAGTTGGCGGATTTCAGCATCCTGACCGAAGACAACAACCGCTTTGAAAAAGTGGAAGATATTATCGCGGACATCAAAACCGGCATGGCCAAGGGCAACCCGGACGCCAAGTATGTGGAAATTCCCGACCGGCTGGATGCCCTGCATTACGCCATTGACCACGCGCAGGAGGGCGACCTGATTGCCGTAATTGGCAAAGGCCACGAAGCCTACCGTGACCGCGAGGGTGTTAAAACGCCGTTTTTGGAGCGTGAGCTGATTGAAGAGTACGCCGCTGAAACTGGGGTAGAATAAGCAATTTTGCAGGGCTATGCTTTGCCTTTTGCTGCTTTGCGGCAAAAGCGGCACGGCCCTGCTTTTCTTTTGCACAAAACTATGGTATACTGTTTGTGTATGCTAAAAAATTCAAACCGAACCAATGCGGAAAGGAGGCCGGTTTGATGACCACACAACCACCTGACCGGCTTTTCCGCCCGGTCAGCCCAGCAGCACAGGCCAAGGGCGAGCGTGTGTTCTGCGCTGCCGTGGCGCTGCTGCTGGTTTTATCGGAGGTATTCAGCTCCAACATTCAAAACACACTGCCCACATTCAGCCATGTGTGCCGCATTGCCTTAACCGTTACGGCGGCGGTGCTGCTGGTTACCAAAAGCCTGCTGCTGACCCAGTGGCAGACCAAACAACAGGCGCTGACGGCTGCCGCGTTGGCCGCTTTTGCGGTGTTTACCACCGCATACGGGCACGACCAATGGTTTTTGTTTGCCGTTTTGCTTGGCATTGGTGCCAAGGATGTTGATTTGCGCCGGGTGCTGCAGGTCTACCTTGCCGCGGCGGCTGGCGGGCTGCTGGCGGTGCAGCTGCTGCACGCCGCAACGCCGCTGGTGCCCTACCTGTACTACTGCCGCAACTGGGATTACGGCTATGGCCATTACAACGGGTACGGTGCCCGGCTGGCCGGTGTATTTTTTGCCTGGGGCTGGCTGCGTTGGCCGCGCCTGCGCTGGTGGGATTGGGGCGGCTTGGCTGCCCTGGCAGCCTACACGCTGCTGGTGCCCGGCTGCCGCGGGGCAGGCATTGCCATGGTACTGCTGCTGGTTTTGTTTTTGCTGCAGCGTGCCTTGCCCGCCTTTTTTGAAAGCCGCATCTGGCACGGCATGGCCCTGGCTGCCGCACCGCTGGCGCTGGGGTTCAGCCTGTTGGCCGGGCGGCTGTTTGACCCGGATCATCCCACCGCCACCCCGCTGCTGGACAAACTGAACGGCCTGCTTTCCGGCCGGTTCGAGATCTGGCACCATGTGTTCTGGGGGTATCCCCTCTACCACCCGGAGCAGGACGGGGTGCCCGGCTGGTACCATGATGCCATGCCCAAGGCCGTTACCCTTTTGGGTGGCCTTGCCACTGATGGAGACGAGCACCACGCCATTGATAACTCTTTCCTTGCCATCCCGATGAACAAGGGTGTGCTGGGGGCCGTGGTGATTGGGGTCATCTTTTTGCTGTTGATGTGGCGGCTGTGCCAAAACCGCTGCACGGGCGAGACTTTGTTTTTGACGGTGATCCTGGTTTACTTTTTGATGGAAAACAAATGCTTTTTGTTCTCCGCCGACCCCTTCATTCTGCTGCTGCCAGCAGCGCTGTTTCCCGCAAAGGGCAAGCCTCTGCCGGTCGTCTGTCCGCCGGTAACACGAGGGTGTATCTGAAAAGAATAGAAAAGCTGCCTGAACCTGTTTGCAGTGTGCAAACGATCCAGGCAGTTTTATTTTTATCCAATTTGTTTTTTGTCAAAAGCGGGCTTATCTCACAGCTCGCTGAGGATATTGCCGTCAATGGAAATCGTCACGACCTGCCACGGGATGAACTTGCCGCTGTTCTGCAAGGCCACCTTGGCGTCGCGTTCCAGCCCGCCGCAGCAGGGCACTTCCATCCGCACTACGGTCACGCTCTGGATGTTGTTTTCGCGGATAATCTGGGTCAGCTTTTCGCTGTAATCCACATCGTCCAGCTTGGGGCAGCCCACCAGCGTGATATGGCCGCGGATGAACTTTTGATGGAAGTTAGCGTAAGCATAGGCTGTACAGTCTGCTGCAATCAGCAGTTTGGCCCCATCAAAGTAGGGGGCGTTGACCGGAACCAGTTTGATCTGCACCGGCCATTGGGAAAGCTGAGACCGCAACACCGGCATGTCCTCCTCTGCCGGTTCCGGCTTATGCTGCATCTGGCGCATCTGGCTGCCGGGGCAGCCGTGGTGCATTTGCGGCACAGGCTGGTGGAACACGCTGCGGGCCGCGCTGCCGGGGCAGCCGCCCAGCGGCTTTTGGGCAGCTGCGGCTTTCTGGCGTTTGTTTTCCTCCACAGCCTTTTCATCATAAGCGGCGGCTTCGCGCTCCACAAAGGTGATAGCGCCGGTGGGGCAATGGGGCAGGCAGTCGCCGAAGCCATCGCAGTAGTCATCCCGCATCAGTTTGGCCTTGCCGTTGACCATGGCGATAGCACCTTCGTGGCAGGCATTGGCGCAGGCACCGCAGCCGTTGCATTTATCGGTATCGATCTGGATAATTTTGCGAATCATAGAGGGTGTTCCTTTCTCCGCGCCGTTCAATGCCGTGCATTGCTGTGCGGCGCACTGCTCTTTTCTTTTTGTTGTGCTTGTATTATAATGCCATCAGGCCAATAAATCTGTGGTTATAACCACAAAAAGCGAGGAATCCCATGGAAAAAACAGCCAGCACCCCCATCCAGCTTTTCCGCGGCATGACGGCGGACGAACTTGCCGCCCTGCGCGCCGCCCACTGCATCCGTGTGCAGCGTTATGACAAAAACGCTCTGATCTGCCATGCGGGCCGTGTGGTACATGAGATCGGCATTGTGCAAAGCGGCAGCGTAAACGTAGAATCCAACGACCTGTGGGGCAACAAAAGCATTTTGAGCCATGTGGAAGCCGGGCAGGCGTTTGCCGAAACTTATGCCCTGTGCGGCGAGCCGCTGATGGTGGATGTGGCCGCCGCGGAGCCGTGCGAAATTTTATGGCTGGATCTTGTACCCATGCTGCAGCAGCAAAACACTGCCGCCAGCTGGTACCCCAAGTTTTTGCACAACCTGTTACTGCTTTCTATGCAGAAAAACCTGGCGCTCTCCCAACGCATCCGGTGCACCACACCAAAAAGTGCGCGTGGGCGGCTGCTGACCTATCTTTCCGCGCAGGCAGTGCGGGCGGGCAGCACGCATTTTTCCATCCCGTTTGACCGCCAGCAGCTGGCGGACTACCTGAACCTGGACCGCAGCGCACTTTCCAAGGAGCTGGGCAAAATGCGGGACGATGGGCTGATCCGCTGCCGCAAAAACGAATTTGAGCTGTGCGGAACGGAATAACGCCCCCTTATCCCCTATCCTTAAGGCAACACCGCACAATTCCCGCCTTGCGGCCTGCTTCGTCCAGCTTGTTGGCTTTTAACAGGCGGATCACTTCGGGGATATTAGTCTGGATGGGGCACCCCTGCTGGCAGCGCGGCTTTTTGCAGCCCAGACACTGGTTGGCTTCGTCCATGACATATAGTGCCATTGTTTTTTCTCATTTTGCAACAAAGTTTCAATTCCGCGCACTTTTTATCCATACTTATATTATAATAGCACTACATGCGCCGTGTACGCATGCCCCATGGGCTGTATTTTGTACCGGCAAAGTAACGAAAAATCAACCGCTTTGCTGTGCATATCAGCAGCAATTTGCAGTTTTTGGTCCTGCCCCGCCAAACCCGCAAGGCTGGTGCCCGCCGGAATTTTTGCGTGCTTTAACAGCGGCAGCGCGCTGCGCTTTGCCCCCAGCACCAACAGGTACGGCGGCAGCGCGGGCAGGCCCGCGGCGGGCACATCCAGCACAGCATCCAGTACCAGTCGCCGCAGGCGGGCCGTGGGGTAGCGCTTGGTTTTCAGGCGGTCATACAGATCATTTACCGTTTCTGCTTCGCGGGTTGCGGCATACAGGCGGTTTTCCAGCCCTTCGCCCGCGCCGCGTAAGGTACTCAGCTGCTCCGGCGTTTTGGTGCGCAGCAAAGTCAGCACTGCGGTGCTGAACTTTTCCGGGTCCGCCAGCTGACCTTGTTCCGCGGCCTGGCGGTACAGCTCCATGGCTGCCTGCGGCACAAAGGGGCTGGCAGCCTTGATTCCTTGCGTATGCACCAACTGCCGGATATGGGAAGCCGAAGCCAGTGCCTGCCCCTGCACCTGGCCGGTCTGGGCGGTGCCATGGGCTGCGCCCAGACGCGGCAGGGGCAGCAACTGCATGGCTGCCCCTTGCCGCAGAATGGCCTTGCAGTATTCGATCCCCAAAATGTTGTTGGGCGTTTGCAGCAAATCCGCAGCACCGGGGCACAATGTTTCGGCGGCTGCGGCACGGGCGGCGGCAAAGGGCAGGCCGCTTTCCAGCTGGCTGCGCAGCGCCGCCGGGAACGCCGCCCAGCAGGACGGTCAGGGTGGAAACAACGCTTTCCTTG
>OLQR01000780.1_pt1 | contig 21988 bp, 8 predicted proteins | sample 1671881 | NCBI WGS metagenome assembly OLQR01 (sample SAMEA3136623, study PRJEB25190) | human gut metagenome | biome: human gut; feature: human-associated habitat; material: faeces | place: Austria | collected 2013 | reverse complement strand
AAATTATTTTTATAAGTCGGTCGTATATTATATGTAGGTCTGTACTGAAAGCTACCCGATGTTTGTACATCATAATTTACTGTAGTTGATATCTTACCCTCGGCATTAATTTTCAAAATAATTTTACCGCTAATTGTAAAAGGTTCTACAAAAGTTTCAAATCCCAGCTCTCCGATTTCTATATCTTTCTCAAATTCCTTAGAAAAACTTACTGATATATTAGGCTCAAATTCCGTATCTATATTAAGCATTATATTGGGTATTTCACCATCACGCTTATGGTCATAATCAATGTATGGTCTTATATTGATATTTTTTACAACCAATTCTCCGTTCACTGATAACCCATATGGAAGTTCAAGTTTATTATCCAACCCTATTACAAAATAACCATCATCATTATTTCCTAAATTCATTGTCGCCAATGCTCCGCTCTCTTCAGACTTATCCGCTGTTAATGTATTCATATCCATATCTTTATTTAATAAAGCATATGAATTAGTATTTTTAACTGTTATACCTTTAGGCAATTCGTCTTTGATAATGTCGCTTGCCGTAATTTTTGCCGATTTATTAAAATCAATTTTATCGGCTATTTCACTTAATTTGATATCGTTGTCTTTTGTTATCTCGATATTATCCTTACTTCTTTTTACATTTTCCACTTTCACCGCCATTCCCGTCGGTGCTGAATCGCTTGCAGGAAATATAATAACATCACCCGCTTTACAATTTGCCAATTCGTCAGATACATTTGTAACTTTACAAGAATTTGTACTGTTTTCACTTATTATATTGACATTTGTCGCTTTAGGAAGAGAAACTGCATTCTCGTTATATTCAATAATATTACTTTCTTCACTCGGCATATCCCATTGTGAATTATACTGCATTATTTTTTCAATTAACATAGCTGCTTCAGCTCGTGTAAGCGTATCGTCAGGATGAAAATTTCCATCTTCATAACCATTTATTATTCCCAATGAATATAATGTTGAAACAACCGCATCATCTTTGGAATCTGAAATATCCTCAAAAATCTTTGTTTTTATATCATCTGTCGATACATTTAGGCTGTTATATATCCATGTTGCAGCCGTTACTCTATCTAAATTGGTCTGCGGATAAAACAATCCATTCTCATAATCGCAATCTTGTATAATACTATCCTTTTGCGCCGTTCCTATATAGTTATATGCCCATGAGCTATTAACATCTGACATATTTACCACTTGCAAATCATTTTCCACTTCATGAGTTGCGCAAACAAGAAGTTTTATAAACTGTTCTCTTGTTACCTTTTCTTCGGGTTCAAAAGTATTGTTATCAAAACCGTCTATAACATTCTCATCACTTAATTGCATAATAGTTTCATATGCCCAATGCGACTTTGGTAAATCATCAAAATCCATATTCCTTGCAGATACTGCACATACATTGAATGCCAATAACATTCCCACTAATGCCGTTATTAAAAATTTTTTCTTCATCTCTACACATCCTTATTTTCAATTATATTCCTTTATTGATTAATAATATCATTTATAAACTTCTAAATCAAGATGATTTTGTCAAAAACATATAATAAAAAACAAATTTCATCAAAAAAATAAGAATATATACAAAATTCTAACATGAATTTATTGACATTCATGATATAACCTATTGCAAACCCATTATCAATTGGAATATTATGACTTTTTCAATTTCCATACCATTTGAAATCCTTTTACGGTCATTTCACAAAAGCCATCACCATAGAAAATAAAATCAAAATCATCACTAACATCTGGTGACAAAACCTTACTTTACATTTCAAAACCGCTTTTCAGCTTTACAAAAACGTCTAAATTTCTGCTACGTTTATCGCAGTAACATGACTTTGAATGTTCATCATATTATCGTAAAAATCACTCCAATAAGTATATTATATATGTTATAAAAAGATTTTTAAGTCTTGCATAATTTACATTATGAGAGGTTCAACGACGGTACCGTAAAATGTATCGAAGATGAGATACCATTTGAGCTACCAGAAGGGTGGGAATGGACGAAGTTAGGGTGCATTACTGATGTTATTCAATATGGTTTAAGTAATTCTGCTGAATCAACTGGTGACTATCGACTGCTAAGAATTACAGATATTCAGGATGGTTGTGTGAATTGGGAGTCTGTCCCTTTTACTAATACAGATGCCGCAAAAAAATATTTGCTCCATAAAAATGATATAGTATTCGCACGTACTGGAGCTACTGTTGGTAAATCTTTTTTAATTACTGATTTGCCATATGATTCTGTATATGCATCGTATCTCATTAGAATAAGGCTTATAAAGGGTATCTCAGCAAATTACATTTATCAATTTTTTAATAGTTATTGCTATTGGAAACAAGTCACTGGTAAGGCAGTAGGTGTTGGACAACCAAACTGCAACGGAACTGCACTAAAAGAACTCTTTATTCCATTGCCATCACAAGCAGAGCAAAATCGAATTGTTTCGGTTTCTAATAATCTTTTGAAGATTGCCGATATTATTTCTTTTGAACAAGAAGATTTATCTGAACTTATACAGACTGCAAAATCAAAAATCCTTGACCTTGCCATTCATGGCAAGCTTGTCCCACAAGACCCAAATGATGAGCCGGCTTCTGTGCTTCTTGAGCGTATCCGTAAAGAAAAAGAAGAACTCATCAAGCAAGGTAAAATCAAGCGTGATAAGAAGGAATCTGTCATCTTCAAAGGTGATGATAACTCTTATTATGAGAAGATAGGTAATAAGACAGAAAATATTGATGACCAAATACCATTTGATTTACCTCAAGGATGGATATGGTGTCGTGGATACTCCTGTTTTGACGGAATGGAAAGCACAAAGCCACATGGAGATTTCTTTGATTATATTGATATTGATGCAATTGATAATCAAAATCACTGCATTAAAGAAGCAAAGCATTTGCCAGTAACAAAAGCTCCCAGTCGTGCAAGTCGTGCTGTGAAAAACGGAAGTGTTCTATTCTCGCTGGTAAGACCATACCTTGAAAATATAGCTCTAGTAGATGAAAAATACTGTAATTGCATTGCTTCTACAGGTTTTTATATTTGCAATTCCAATGGCATGCTATCACCTAAATTTATGTACTTTCTAATGATTTCAGGATACGTAGTGACTGGGCTTAACCGATTTATGAAGGGTGATAATTCCCCATCTATATGCAAAGACAATATTGAAAATTGGTTGTATCCAGTTCCGCCCATTAAAGAACAAGAAGTTGTATCTCTTAAGTTGAAATCTATTTTATCTACGATAAAAAATATCGAAAAGATGCTCAACTGATATTCTTTTCAATTGCAGATAAATGGTTGAATACAATACTTATTGCTTCTTCAATGCGTTTTTGTTCGGATAATGGGGGAATTGCAATAAACATATCTTTCAGTGTAATGGGTTTTAACTCTTTTTGATTAGTTGAACCTTCACCTTTCTTTTCAAGCTCGCTTTGATGGGATTTCATGAATGTGTATAGGTAAAATGATTGAATACAGTTAAATCCACGAATAATAGTAACATGCGAATCAGGAACTATGGAAAGACCAGTATTATTATCAGAGCTTCTGTAGAACCCTACACGACCAAGCGTTCCTGTTCCTGTTGAATTGATTACCACATCACCATCTTGCATATATTCATCAGACGGATAACGTTTTAATGTAGTTTCATCAAGGTATTGTGCAAAACTGATATTAATTTCGCAGTGCTTTGTATTGCACTTTTGAGCAAATACAAGAATATTACTTTTTTCTGTATACTTTGGTGATTTCCCTCGACGAATTTCTTTAACACAACAATTTTCTAAACGCATCCATAACCACCCATCTGGCAACTCATATGGTATTTCGTCATCAATACAAGACACTTCGCCATTGATCTTCTCATAATAAGAGGATTGTAGACATCTTCGATATAATATTAGAGCGACTATCTCGCAAAAATATTTTATCGGAGGTGTCTTTTTTATGAAGGCAAAGCAAACATTTGAGGAATACTTGAGAAAGGGGAATTTATCAGAAAATACGATTACATCTTATCTGTGGACAGTGAATTATTTTTTGGAACATTATGACGCTGTGAGCAAAGAAAATTTACTTGCATACAAAGGTTATTTAATGGAATTTTTCAAGCCAAAGACGGTGAATTTGCGTATACAAGCGATGAACAAGTACTTGGAGTATTTGAAAAAACAGCAGTTGCAGTTAAAAGCGGTAAAGGTACAGCAGAAGAATTTTTTAGAAAATGTTATCAGCAATGCAGATTATAATTTTCTGAAAAAGCAACTCAAAAAGGACGGCAATATGGAATGGTATTTCGTTGTCTGGTATTTAGCTGCTACAGGGGCAAGAGTAAGCGAGTTGATTCAAATTAAAATTGAGCATATCGAAATCGGATATTTCGATTTATACACAAAAGGCGGAAAGCTTCGACGATTGTACATACCGAAAAAATTAAAGAAAGAAACTCTCGAGTGGTTGAATGGCACACAGCGTTCTTCCGGTTATTTGTTTCTTAACAGGTATGGCAATAGAATTACCACCCGTGGAATTTCACAACAGCTTAAGAACTATGCTGAAAAATACGGACTTGATAAAAAAGTGGTTTATCCTCATTCATTCCGCCACAGATATGCAAAGAATTTTCTTGAAAAATATAATGATATTGCTTTACTGGCTGATCTTATGGGGCATGAAAGTATTGAAACAACACGAATTTATCTTCGCCGTACCGCCAGTGAACAACAAGAACTTGTCGATAAAATTGTAACTTGGTAAAAAACATTCAGCCGTCCTCGAATGAGGGCGGCTGTTAGTTAAGCAAGAGATTCTGATATTTTGTCCAACTTAGAGAATGCTTCTTCTATTGCGGTGACAATTCGTTTTTGTTCGGCAAAAGGCGGAAATGGAATGTTACAATCTGCGATATTCTCTAATGATAAATTAGGAATAGCCACATCAACAGACTTGTCGAGCAAATCATCTTTAATTTGAGGAGAATTTATAGCATAAACCAAGTATTTTACATTTATTATGTTTTTATCTACGAGTCTAATAATAGCAACAGCTTGATTTGTGTTTAGAGGTAGTGCCTGTTGAGGGACAATGCCAGTTCTTCCTAAAGTCCCAGCTATTGTTATTAATATATCATTTTCTTTCAATATTGATCTTTTAAGGTAATTATTATGAGATTCTTCATCTATATAATTAAGGTTTGACAAGTTTAATTTATCATATCCAGCTATATTTTCAGCTCGTAGAAAACCTATTCCAGATTGACTATATGCAATTCTTCCACCTCTCGGAGTCGTTCCTTTTGTGATTATTTCGGATATAGAGGATAATCTAATTTTAATCCAATTTTCTGGCAAATCTTGATAATAAGAGTTATCATCACCTTTGAAGATGACAAATTCCTTCTTATCACGCTTGATTTTGCCTTGCTTGATGAGTTCTTCTTTTTCTGCACGGATACGCTCAAGAAGCACAGAAGCCGGCTCATCGTTCGGATCTTGTGGTACAAGTTTGCCACGAATAGCAAGGTCAAGAATTTTGGATTTGATTTTATCGGCAATTTCTTGCAAACTTGCCTTTTCGTGTTCAATAATATCTATAAGTTTTATAGATTCTGAAACTTTAGCACCAATAATTACTTGTTCATTCAATGGTGGAACAGGAACAAATACATTAAGAATATTCGCAACAGATAATCCAGGCTGAGCTGCACCGGTTGCATACTTATTAAGTTGCAATGCCTCTAAAATATAATTGCACCAATCGAAATCTATTCCAGTAAATATAGTTGTAATTACAGCATGTTCAGTTGCATAGAACTTTCCTGAAGCAACATTGATATTACCGCATAATGCTCCTTGGCGACCGACAATACTGAATGTGCCATCTCTATTGTATTCGTCTACATAACCTCTAATTCCGTTTCCACCAAAGCAAGGGTAACTTCCTTCAAATGGTGTGTGTTTAATTTGCTCCGATGGTTTCGGTTTACCCGCAACCATCATACAAATATGCTTTAAACGAGCCCATTCCCACCCCTCAGGCAGGTTGAAAGGGATCTCATCTTCGATACATTTCACGCTGCCGTCGGGGAATTTCTCATAATGTAAATTATCATCACCTTTGAAAATGACAGTATCTTTTTTTATATCCTTAGGTTTTAGCTTTCCGTCCTTAACCATCTGTTTCTTTTGTTCACGAATACGCTCCAAAAGAACAGACGCCGGCTCATCATTTTGATCTTGCGGTACAAGTTTACCTCTGATTGCTAAATCCAATATTTTTTGCCTTAATGCTTTGGTATCCATTACTCATCCACCTCGCCTATTATTTTTTCCAATTCGGCAACAGCGTTCACAATATTAGCTGACTTCTCCTTGATTTCCTGAAGCAGTTCTGCAAGGGTGCGGTCATCTGCACCGTTATTAATCTTCATCCATGTAATATCAAGGCTTGTCTTATCACGAGCCATAATCTCATCTATTGTGAATTTACGCCATCTCCCATTAGGATTTTCCTCACTGTATGTTTCCTTACGCTTGCTTAAATCTCCGTCAGCATAACACTTAACAAACTCATCAAAATGTTCTTTCTTCAATGGATTTGTTTTACCGAAAGAAGGCATATCAGAACGCAAGTCATAAATCCAAACTTCTTTAGTATTATCCTTATCGGTCTTACCTCTTGTAAAGAATAAAACGTTTGTCTTCACACCCTGTGCGTAGAAAATTCCCGTAGGCAATCGAAGAATAGTATGAAGATTACACTTATCCATCAAGTCCTTACGGATACGCTCTCCGTCACCATCCGCAAACAATACGTTATCAGGCAAAACAACGGCAGCACGGGATTTACCGTCAGTCTTTAAGCTACGGTAAATGTGCTGGAGAAAATTAAGCTGTTTGTTGCTTGTCGGGAACGTAAAATCATCACGTGTTGCACGCTCTCCGCCTTTCTTAGTTCCAAACGGAGGATTTGTTAAAATCAGATTATATCCTTTCATTGATTTTCCGATATTAGAAAGTGTATCGCCCAAAACAATCTGACCGTCAATATCGTGAAGCATAGCATTCATCAAAGCAAGACGATGCGTGTCATGTACAAGTTCACAACCTGTAAAAGCTTCTTCTTTCTCAAATCTTGCCATATCAGCGTCAAGTGAAAAGAAATCATCTGTGTTATCTCTGACATATTGACTTGCTGAAATCATAAATCCGAAAGTACCGCAAGCGGGGTCATTGCATCGTTCACCCGGCTGCGGTTTCATAAGGCGAGTCATTACATCAATCAGCACACGCGGTGTAAAATACTGTCCGGCTCCCGACTTCTTTTCGTTAGCGTTCTTTTCTAACAATCCTTCGTAAAGATTTCCTAATCCCTCCTCACGGGCAGAATACCAATCCAAACCGTCAATTGTAGTGATAATCTTTTCAAGGTTCTTAGGCTCATCAATCTTAGTAGCCGCCCCCTGATAAATTTCACGCACTCGTCCTATACAGTAAGTTCCAAATAGACGAAGTATTGTTTTATAGTAGTTATGAAGTTCCAAACCTGATTTGCTGACTAAATTGTCCCAACCGTATTCCTGAACAATTTTCTTTTCGCTATTCTGTGTTTCCTCTTCCGGTGTCAGATTATCTCCTTGTGCAAGAGTAATACCTTCCGCAAATCTGTTTTCGGCATCGGTTTCTTTTGCCATTTTTAAAAATAAAATATACGTAAGCTCTGTAACATACTCGTGATAAGTGATACCGTCATCTCTCAGCACATTGCAGAGATTCCAGAGTTTTGATACGATTTCTTGTGTATTCATGCTGTTTTTCCTCCGTCATCATATAGATATGTGTTTAATTCCAAAACAATGTTTTCAAGCTGATTTTGGAACACCTTGTCAATTTTTTTAAATCCGCCTTGCTCCTTGAAACGAACATCTTCATCAAATATCTTGACATTCAGAACTGATTCATTCATTAAGTAAGTTTCCATTCGCTTAATCCAGTTCATTTCTTGCTTAGAAAACTTATGAGCTTTCACTAGCTTCTCAATCGCCTTTCGGATTCGTGCTTCATGGCTGATAAGCACCGAGCCGATAGCATATCGACGAATTAAGCTGATAATATCAGCAGCAATCTCCTCATTCGTCATTTGAGAAATTGCAGTATTAAGCTGTTGTGTTGTAAATCCTTCTCTATCCAATGTTAAACGGAGAGATTTTAATTCTTCTCGTGTGAGGTCTTTCGGTCTTGTGCAAACAATGTTTATAGCGGCAATCTCATTCATATTTGTTTTTACAAATACAGAGAATGCGTCAAGATAATCCTCCGGTCTTTCATTATCGCCGTAACCGCGAGTATGACTAACCATCTCATCTTCCTTATCCGAGATTACAACAGGTCTGCCACCATTTGATTTCGTTTCCTGCAACATTCTGAAAAGTTCCTTGTTTGCAAGAATTCTGTTCTTTGCTACATCAATAGGCTCATTCTCCAATTTGTCAATATATTGAGTAGGTTCAAGACCGCCGGTCATATCAGTAAAATGTGACATCATCTCACTACTCATTTTTCGTTTTTTACGCTGGAGCTTTGCGATTATTTGGTTGATTTGATTTCTGACCTTTTCTTCGTTATCGATAACTTCCAATCCGTCAATAAGCTGCATAAATGTTGTGTTTGGATCAGTGACAACCGGTTTCATAGTATTAACAGGCTCAAGAGAATCATAGACGCCGACCGGATCATAAATTTCAAAGTGCGTCTTATGAATTTCAGGGCAAAGTCTTGTTGCACGACCGAGCATCTGCTCAAAAAGAATACGCGACTTTACTCGGCGCATAAATACCAAAGTAGTAATTTCCGGTACGTCAATTCCTGTTGTTAGCAAATCAACGGTGACAACTATACTTGGATAACGTTCATTTTTAAAGCGTTTGATAGCTTCCTGAACTTTTTTCTTATTTCCGCCGCCAACGCTTCCTGTAATCTTCATAATTGCATCATTATCTACACCGGTCTCGGAATATATTTCCTTTAAAATTGATACAATCATATCTGCGTGTTGGTCATCTACCGCATAGATAAGCGTTTTTCCCTGTTCTTCAGGGGATTCCGGATCAATATCACGGGCAATTTCTGCAAGCACTGTTCTGTTAAAATTCTCAGTAATTACCTGTCGGTTAAAGGATTCAATATCAAAATCCAGTTCATCATCCAAAAGCTCACTGTTGGTGATTTCTCCTGTCACAGTGTCATAGATTGTAACTGTATCGCCGGATTTATAGTGTATTCCCTCACTGCTGAGCTTTGTTTTTAACTCGTGAGGTGCATCGTGGTCTACAAGATAACCTTCGATAACAGCTTCACGATATGTATACTTAAATACAGGCTCACCAAAAATCTTGGTAGTTTGCAATGCAGGAGTTGCGGTAAGTGCAATTTTTACAGCATCAAAGTATTCAATGACGGAGCGATATTTACTCTGATAATCTGTTTGATTGCGATAAAGCAGCTCATCTTCTCCCATCTCTTTATCCAAAATGTATCCGCGATGTGCTTCATCGACAATAATCAAGTCGTAATCAGAAACTGCCGGCATTGTATCTTCTGTGTTGTACAAAATACGCTTTACCATACTTTGAACAGTTGCAATATGTATACGGGTTTCTTTATCAATTTCCTTATCTTCAAGCCCCTTGATATTATAAATCTCATCAAGCGTCATAAGGTCCTCAAGCTTAACTTCTTTAAATACATCTTGAGCCTGTTCGCCGAGAGATGTTCTGTCAACAAGGAACAAAATTCTGCGGAAACGTTCTGTCTTTAAGAAACGATATATCATTCCGAGAACTGTTCTTGTCTTACCGGTTCCTGTCGCCATAGCAAGCAAAACGTTTTGTTTTCCGCCAATAACCGCATTTTCTGCTGCTTTTATGGCATTGAGCTGATACGTTCTTAGGTTCAGACCATCTTTGTCAGTCAGAAAATCGAACGACATTTGTTTTAAATTTTCATTCTTACTTTCCGTATCCAGTGCTAAAAGCTCTTTAATTCCGTCAGGGCTCATCCAGCCTTGCAATGCTCTCGGAGCATTATAGGATTGACGTAAATCCAAGAACCAAATACCTGATTTTGTCTTATACTGTTCCAGATACGGTTTGCCATTCGTAGCAAAAGTAAACGGAACTTTATACTTACCCCAAGTGCCAATCTGATACTGACTGTCCTTTTCACGAATATTTTGAGAATATTCCTTGCACTGATAATCGATAACCGAAGGAATATCCTTATGACTTGCCTTTGCTTCGATTGTGGCAATTAATTCTGTTCCAACAAACAGTGCATAATCGGCATAACCTCTGTTGCCCACATGAGAATCGGTAGGCCATTCGGCAATTGCCATATTTCTGCCCTTTTCAGGACGCGTACCTTTAGAATATCTAAGCTTTTCCGTATCGGCTTCCCAACCAACCTTGCGAAGCTGTTCATCAATAAGATAACGTGTTTCCGCTTCGGACGGCTGACGTTTTCCTGCAGCTAAGGCTGATTGCTTTCTACGTTCTTCCTGAGAAACCTTAGGTGCAGATAGAGCTGTTTTTTCTGCTTCTTTTGTCAGTTCATCTTCAATTTTCTTTTCCTGTTCTTTATCGGCCACAACAGAATTTGACATTTCTTTTTCAGATAGCATAACAAACGGTTGATTCTGATAACTCCAATCTCCGTAAGTCTGCATAAACCATTCACATAGACTGTATGTCATTTGCAGAAGTGTCTTTGCTTCGTCTGTCGAGCCATAGTTTTCATGAGTTGCCTTATTGCGAGCTTTTCTTATTGCATGAAGAATGTCACAAAGGTCCCGAGTAAGCAAGCATTCTCTCATAAGTGTATCAATTCGAGTAACAGCGGTATTGTCATACGGCAGGTCAATACCATCATATGTGAATATCAGATTAACAATGTTCTCTCCAATCATTCCCAACTTAATCAAGCATGAATTAGCATCAGAAAAACAATACTGTTCAGCCAGTTTTCCGAAATTCGCTAATACAGGAAAATCCCTGCTTAAAAAATCAAAATTCGATTTCATGCTTCACTCCTCCTTGTCATATAACACCTTATCGCAACAAGTTCTCATGCCAAAACTTCCGATAATACATAATTATGAGAACATTATATCACAAATTAGTAAATTTTGCAACATCTTAGGTTGTGGCACACACTCCGAGATATTGTACTCTCACGAATTATTTACGACAATCTTCCAAGCGTTAATACATTATAAAAAGGGATAAGCGCCATAACGCTTATCCCCTTAATTCTTAATTACACCAAATAGGACGCATATTGTCAAAACTGTTCCAAATCATAATCTTCATATTAGGTTTTGATTTAATTGTATCGGTATATGCTTTACCGGCATTTGCAGATACGGTTTTAACATTGCAATTTGTCAATACATTATTGTCGTCATATTCGGCAACAATCAATTTCAAATTTTTCAATTCAGCATTGGAAGAAATTGAAATTGAGTTATTTGCATAAGTCACATTTACCTTTGCAAATTCGGCTTTAATTGTTGAATCGGCAGTTATACCGTTGAACGTATAAGTTTCAACTGCACCAACGCTTTTACCGTTTACAAACACGTCTTTTACGACATATCCGTAATTTGGAGTTATATTATAAGTAACTTTTTCATTACTCTTAACGGATTTCACACCTGACGGAGATATTGTTCCGTTTTCACCTGCTTCGGCTGTAATTGTGAAGCTACCCGTAACTTCTACCGTGCAAGACGCTGTTTTACCGCTTGTTGTTGTAACGATTACTGTTGCTTTGCCTGTACCGACTGCGGTAACGTTGCCGTTGTCTACTGTCACAACGCTTGCATTACTTGTTGACCATGTAAGTTTATCGGTAGCATTTGACGGATTCATTGTTGCTTTAAGCGTTGCTTTATCGCCTACTTCCATGCTAAGCTCTGTTTTGTCAAGCGATACCGAATTTGCACTACGTAGAACATTAATTGTTATTGTCGCCTTACGGCTTCCGCTTTGAGCGGTAATTGTTGTAGTACCGTAGCCAACTGATTTTACAACACCGTTTTCGACAGTTGCAATATTTTCATCAGCCGAAGTATATGTTATATCAGCAGTGCTGTCTGACGGCAAAATATTAAGCGGTAAAACCTTTGTTTCCCATGTACCCGAGAAGTCAAGAGAATCTTTATAGAATTTCAATCCCGTTATAGGGTTGTTTATTGCTTCAAAGGTCATATTTCGATTTTTTGCATAAGTTTGTGCATAACTGCCCGAAACACCACGCATAGTCATTTTTGCAGGATATGAGAATGAATTGTTCTCTATGGAAGTCATGCTTGGGAATACAGTAACTTTTGTCATTTTAGTATTTTCCGCAAACGCATTTGACGCTACTTTTGTACAATAACGAGGCAACGCAATTTCAACCAATGCCGGACAACGACGAAATGCAGAATCAGGTATTTCTTTTATGCCTATTCCAAACTGTACATCAGAAAGACTGTCACAGCCATAGAATGCTTGCGAACCGATTGATGTTACACTGTCAGGAATTGATACATTGTTTAATGCTTCACATTCATAAAATGCCCCTGAATAAATGTTTTTCAAACCATACTGCATATCGACCTTTGCTAAACTTGTACAAGACTTGAATGCATTATTCCATATATTTTCGCACTTTTCGGGGATTGAAATATTCTTCAATGCTTTGCAATTTTCAAATGCAGATGATTCAATCGTCTGTACTCCGCTCGGTAATTCTAAAGAAGTCAATGACTCACAGCCGTAAAAAGCATTGCTTCTTATTGCTGTTACAGTACTTGGAAGTACAATATCAGTTAAGCTCTTACAATTTCGGAATGTGTCATATGTTATATTATATCTCACACTTGGCAACTTAACCTTTGTCAAACTTGTACATCCGTCGAATATATATGTTCCCATATCCGTAACACTGTCAGGTATCGATATTTCTTTTAAAGATGTACAGCCTTGAAATACCCCATCTCCAATTTCTGTTACTGTTTCAGGTATCTTTATTGTTTCTAACGCTGTACATTTCTTAAATGACGCAGAACCTATTTCTGTTACTGTTTCGGGTATCTCTACATATTTTAATTTACTTGCTCCATTAAATATATCATCTGGGATTGTTGTTATGCCATATTCAAATTCAGCTGTGACTACTCCTGAATTAGAAAATGGCCAATCTAACACCTGTAATGTCTTTGGTATGTATATTTCTGTTAGTGAATCACACCCATAAAACGTTTGGCAACCTAATGTTGTTATATTCGACGGTAGTTTTAAGTTTGATAAATTAGTACAATTATAAAATGCAGAATTTCCGATTTCTGTTACACTGTTTGGCATAGTAACTGAATAAAGATTTTTATTGTTTTTAAATGCAGAAGCCCCTATTTTTGTCACTTTATATCCGTCAATCGTTGACGGAACGGCTACTGCCGAAGCAGTACCTTTATAGCTTGTAATTGTTGCGTTTCCGTCATCTTCAACTTTATACTCCCATATAACAACAGGCTCGCTTGTTCCGCTACCTCCGCCGTATGAACCGCTTCCGTAGCTTGGTGACGGATTAAAGTATTTTGAATTGGTTGACGTTGTATATTTTAAATTTAATCCCCTTGTACAGCCACTGACAAGTACATTATCCTCATAATGATAAACCGCTCTTACAGGGCTGTTGCTTTCATTAAATATTCCCTGCGGTTTTATCGGAATTGACTTACCGAACACACTTACATCCGCACCGACTGTTGCATACAAATATCCTTTTATGGTAACGCAAGTTTTAGGCGTTCCGCTGTCAAAGCCCTTAACACTAAAATTCATTTTAACGCCGACTGTTGCATAAATGATTCCCTTTATAGCCTTCAAATCAACACCGGCCGACAATTTCAAACCGGCCGTAATTGCAGCTTCTGCCGTGAATGAAAAGCCTGTCTTTTTATATCCCTTTACAATTCTCAAATCACCGTTATTATATGTGACACCTGCCTTAATTTCTCCATTCCATGTCATTGCTACTCCGCCTTTAAGCGAATAGTCCATTGAAAGTGTTATATCGCCTACTCCTGCAACCGGTATTGTTCCCAATACCAAGCTCGACGGAATACCGACATAACTTCCGAAATCAAAGCTGACTTCTGTCGTAACTGTTGAATTTGCAGTAATTATTGCCTCGGCTTGTCTGCCCTTTTCCTTGTGCGAAAGCTTGATATTGCTTAGCTTTACAGTAACAGTTCCTGCCGCGGCACTGCCTAAGCTTATCTTTTTTGAAACACTCAACGACTTTGAATTTTTGTCATAATTTACGCTCTGCAATTCAACAGACATTTCTTCAACTTCATCTGTTTTTGTATTTGTTACAGAATATGTTGTAAGTTCGTCCGCTTCAAAATTTTCAAGGTCAACATCAATTTCACCCTCTGCGTCAGCTGATAAAATTGCATCATCCGTGCCATCCTTTGTGGTTGTAATTATTGTTTGATTATCGTTCTTTTCAACGCTTACCGCCTTGAACGGAACAGGATAACCGCTGTTATATACAACAAATATATCGCCGCCGCTGATTGTGTTTTCATAATCGGTTATAGTTACAGTGTTATCACTTCCGATTGTCACATCTGTATCTTTCGGTATTTCTTTAACACCGTTTGCAAATGTATATGTGCTGTTATAATTTTCATCAACAGCTTCATCTGCAATAACCGCTTTTGCGTCATCAAGCATTGCCGTTGCTTCTGCCGATGTTATCGCTGTGTACGGTAACGCTTTTCCGCCCGACAACGCAAACCAACCGCGATTTATAGCGACTTGTATATCATCGGGATATGTAACGTCGCCGCTTTCGCTGAATGTGTAAGACGAATCTTCATCAAGCTGGAATTGCAATGCACTGTTAAGCGTTTGTGCCGCAAATTCTCTTGTTGCAGATTTGGTCGGTTCGAAATCCTCGCCCTCCTCAAGGTCTATTACACCAAATTCCACCGCCACAAGTATGTCACGATAATAGCTATCATCTTCGGATATGTCGCTAAAGTAATTGTCCGGCATATTGTCGTCACTCTCTACCGTCATAGAAAGCGCGTCAACAAGCTGTTCTATCCACTCCGCACGCGTAACCGTACTCGCCGCAAATGCACTCGGCAACATCATCGTCAACATTGCCGCCGCTACCAATAAACTCACTATTCGTTTTTTCATATATTTGTACCTCCCATGTTTTTTAATTATATTATATCATATTTTGCCACATTTTCAATAATATCCACATAAAAAGCAAGTCTTTGATGACTTGCTTTTTACCGATACCTTTATTAAATATCCACTTCCGCATTTTTTGCAAGCGGCAACATATTCTTATCCCACATAAACGTCTTAATTGTATCACCTGTTTCGATTTCACAAGGAAGCGTTATATCCACGCCTGTATCCGTATTCGCCTTAATATCAGCCTTAACAGTACCACAAGATTTTAAAGTTCCGTCCGACGAATATACTGCCGAATACAAAACGCACGACACTGTTTTATCCGTATTATTTCTTGCCACCGAATTAATGACATATTTACCTTCACTGTTTTTATTGTAGTTCAAAATTTCAGTTTCATAATCGGCAACCCCCGAACCGCTTGATATAAATACATATCCGTCATTATTGCCTTTTGAAATTTCATCTCCGTCATACTCGGCAGTAACATAAAGCTGTTTTTGTGCGTCAAAGAATTTCATACTGCTCTTGTCAATATTGAATTGAACATTTTTACTTGCTCCGACAGCTATATCAAAACTCTTTTCTTCAATCACCGAACCGTCTGCACTGCCGTCACGAAGTTGTACTTTTACATTTTTCGCGTCGGCGTATCCGATATTTGATACATTCGCAGAAACAATTGTTTCGTCCTCATTAACCGCTACATTTTCAACCGTAATATCTGCATTTCCTATTGAAAGAGTAGCCGAGTTATTGGTTAAATTATACTCATCAACATTTTCAATCGAAACTGACAATTCAACATTTCGTTTTGAGAAGTCGCTCGGCTTTTTATATTCAATTTCTATCTCTGCACTTTCACCGGCTTTAAGCGGCTCTGAAACAGTTTTCTCATTATTTCCGCTTATAGCAACCTTGTATGATTCGATTGGCAACTCACCCTTATTCGTAACTGTTGCATATGCCGTCATATTATCTTCGTCAAACTCTGCGTCCGACAACGCAATATCATAAGAAGGCATTACCGAAATTGTATACAAATCTGTTTTTACTATCTGATTATTCTCTGCGATACCGTTATTAAATGCGACAAGCATTGTACCGTCATCGTTCAAAATACCGCTTGGATACTTCGCAATATTGCCGACGCTTGTAACTTGAATTTCATCGCTCCATTCGCCGTCCTTGTAAAGTGACGAATAAACTTCCGTACTGTTGTCCAAAGTTTTTGTCCACCATATAGCCGTATCACCTTTTTTATTGCTGTCCACAACAAACGAATCTGTCAAACCTGCTTTTGGTTCGTCAAATACGGTTTTTACATTTGTACCGTGTAAATCAGAATAAGCAATATTGCCGCCGCTGTAATAGTAAATCATGTCATTTGCAAATACAGGATTGCTGTCAAGCACATCATTATCGGTAAGTTGTTCCTCTTTACCATTTGCAATGATTTTTATATCTCTGTCATTTATCGTTGCAAAATCGTTATCATCATCAGCTACATACGCAATACCGAATGTACCGTCGGCAATACCTGTTGAAATATTTGTGATTGCGTTAAGTCCCGATTTAACGGTTGTCGGCTTCGACCATGAAGTACCGTCAAAATCAGACTGCATAATTGCGTTTGTGCCGCTGATACCCATAATGTCATCTTTAGTGTTGGTTGTCCATACCACATGAACAGTGCCTGATTCAGCCGTTACACTCGGTTGTGTGTCAAGCGTGTTATTGTCGGTTATGGCAGTCGGAGCGTCAAAGCCGTTGCCGTTCCACTTTGCAACGCATATTTCGGCTTTTTGATCGATTTCCGTCAAAGTCATATCATCTGTAAGAGTTGATTTTTCATTTTGCCATACCAAATAACCGTCCTTAAAGCAAGGATAAAAGTCGGCTGTTCCGTCATCGTCAACCGCTTTCGGTGCAGACCAAGTACCTTTTTCATCATCATATACCGAATATACAAGCATTGTTCGGTCGACATCGGCACGATTAGAATTATCCCACTGAATAACCATTACTTTTTTGCCGTCAATCTCGCATATTTGCGGCGCACATTCCGTATAAATGTTGTCTGCGACCTTGTTAAGCTCTTTGTTTGTATAATCAACATCCATTAGATTTATCTGCGGCTTGTCACCTAACCACTCCGTTGAATTTTCCGCATAAGCACGGCTTTCGTTCGGATATATGCTGTCAATATCTATTGAATCATACATTTCATCTTCCGATTGAAGCGTTATTGCATTCTTATCCTTAATAAGCGCATTTTTATTTCCCGTTTCATATATTGTAAATTCACCGTGTGCAAAATTCTTTTCGGCAACAGTTTTTCCTACAACCTTAACATTAATATTTGCATCACCCTCGCCCCAAGATTTTACATAATCCCTGTGCAATGCATATTTAATATTAAGCGAGCCACTGCCCGACGCGCCAACGGTACAAACCTTTGCAACTCCGATACCGCCGCCGATTGAAGCACCAACTTTTCCTGAAATATATCCTTCTAAGGTAGGCTTGAAACCGTCAATTTGTATATCTTTTAATGTGCCTTCAATTCCTCCGCCTACTTTGCCGCCAAATTCATAATAGCATGGAACTACCCAAATAAATACTTGTCCTTGATATTCATATGAAAACTCTGCATTAAAGGCAAGAAATCCCTCATTAAAATGCCAACCGCCGTCAAAATAACTCATTTCGGCATATCCTGTCACATCTGCATCCCAACCCATATCCTTTGAAACACTAAACTTTACTTTATCAAATTTCATATTAGGATATTTCTTTTTTAATCCATTGACAAGCTTTTCATTACTTTTAGCAACGGTATATCCGTCCCTGCCTTTTTTCATGTTCTTCTTTAATGTAGATTTGTAATCCGCAAAGCTAAAATCTTTAAATCTGCCTGTTGTTTTGTCTATATTAGAACTGTCAATACCAAAAGCAATATTAATTTTATTTTCATTTTCATATTCAAATGTTATAGGAATGAAATCAAGTCCAAAACCGATTTCCATACCGCCAAACGGAAATACAACGCTGTCCGGTATCGTAAAACCGACATTTTGTCCTAGTTTAAAATTAAAATTGTTCGTTCCCGTTGACGGATTCCATTCAGCACCGTTCTTTGCGTTTACTTTTAACTTCACTTGTGTAGACGTTGATTTTCCGTTTGCTTCATCAATCGCCAATATGTAAACAGTCTTGCCTGCCGATAATTCCTCACCCGGTTTAAATGTCAATTTCCCATTAGGTACTTCAATAGATGTTTTTGTACCTTGCGTAATATATATTTTTCCGTTTTCGTTTCCGTTCCAGTCTACATCAACCGATAAATCAACTGAAACAGTACTGTCCTCCTGCATGTTTACGGCGGTATTCATTATATTGTAATTGTTACCGCTGTCCTTGACATACACCGATTTGATAATCGGTGCACCGTCCGATGTAGAATTTGTATTTCCTTTTGTACCCGTTGGGATTCCACTGCTGTTGTAATGGATTGTAGCATCTGTAAGATAGTAATTGTTAACACTAATATTAATACTGTTCCATCGCTCCTCACTGCCGCCATAATATACATCTGTTAAGCTACTGCAATAAGAAAACGCACAATAACATATACTTGTTATGCTGTTTGGAATAGCTATACTCGTCAGACTGCTACAGCTCTTAAATGCCCATATACCTATACTTGTTACACTGTTTGGGATTGTTATGCTTGTCAAACTGCTACAACCCTCAAATGCACCATAACCTATGCTTGTTACGCTGTTCGGGATTGTTATGCTTGTTAAACTGCTACAATGCCAAAATGCAAATTTACCTATGCTTGTTACGCTGTTCGGAATTGTTACACTCGTTAAACTGCTGCAACCGCCAAATGCCCAATCACCTATGCTTGTTACGCTATCTGGAATTATCATACTTATCAAACTACTACAACCGTCAAATGCACCATCACCTATGCTTGTTACGCTATTTGGGATTATTATGCTTGTCAGACTGCTACAATCGTCAAATGCATCTTCACCTATGCTTGTTACGCTGTTCGGAATTGTTATGCTTGTCAAACTGCTACAACCGTCAAATGTACCATCACCTATGCTTGTTACGCTGTTCGGGATTGTTACGCTCGTTAAACTGCTGCAATCACCAAATGCCCAATCACCTATGCTTGTTATGCTATCTGGAATTATCATACTTATCAAACTACTACAACCGTCAAATGCCATACTGCCTATATTTATTACACTATTGGAGATTGTTATGTTTATCAGACTACTACAACCACCAAATGCACCATCATCTATGCTTGTTACACTATTTGGCATTATATATTGTGTATCACTTTTATTAATAGCATATCGAATCAATATAGATTTAGCTTTATTGAATAAAATTCCATCTTCAGAACTGTACTGTTGATTATTTTTATCCACAGATATATTTTCTAAACTTCTGCAATCATCGAACGCACCATAGCCTATGCTCGTTACACTGTTTGGAATTGTTATGCTTGTCAGACTGCTACAACCCTCAAATGCACCATAACCTATGCTTGTTACGCTGTTCGGGATATTAAATGTTTTATCGCCTTTTCCTATTGCATATTTCACCAGTTCTGTTTTATCACGATTATATAAATTACCGTCTATTGAAGAATAATATCTGTTTTTTTCGTCAGCTTTAATGTTCTCTAAACTGCTACAATACCGAAATGCACCAGGACTTATACTCGTTACGCCCTTCGGGATTGTTATGCTTGCCAGACTCCTACACTCCAAAAATGCATTGTCGCCTATGCTTGTTACGCTATTGGGGATTGTTATGCTTGTTAAACTGCGGCAACCGCTAAATGCATCTTCACCTATGCTTGTTACGCTGTTTGGGATTGTTATGCTTGCCAGACTCCTACACTTCAAAAATGCATTGTCGCCTATGCTTGTTACGCTATTTGGGATTGTTATGCTTGTCAAACTAATACAACCCTCAAATGCACCATAACCTATGCTTGTTACGCTGTTCGGGATTGTTATGCTTGTTAAACTGCTACAATAAAAAAACGTCGAATCACCTATGCTTGTTACGCTATTCGGAATTGTTATGCTTGTTAAACTGCGACAACCGCTAAATGCATCTTCACCTATGCTTGTTACACTATTCTCTATGATTACATTTTTAATACTGTCACAATTTGAATACCATGGTGTAAGTGTATCATAAATATCCCAATTATCCATCTCCCCCGTACCGCTGATTGTCAGTGTACCATTATCATCAAGCGTCCATGTCAAGTTACTGCCGCAAGTACCGCTTGTTGCCGCGCTTGCAATAATCGGCATAAATGATAACAGCATACACAACACCAAAGTTAAACTAACAACTTTTTTCTTCATTTGTTTTCCTCCCATCAATTTGTATAAATATATTTTTTGTTTACAGTATAATTATACCACTATTCTCTCATATTGTAAATAACTTCTGTTTCACTTGCCTGTAAAATGTACTTTTGCTCATACCCAATTCTTTCATCGCCTGTGAGGCGGTAATTTTTTTGTTACGCCATTTTTGTAAGACTGTATCAAAATCGGTGTACACCTTTTTTCTGCCTTTATACTTGCCTTGTTCTTTTGTAATTTCTATACCCTATTAAAAAAAAAACAGTGCCATTAGAGTTGGTTTTCGGCTTTTGGAACGTCCCAAAAGTTTTACCCACCCTAACGGCACTGTTTTAGTATCAAGTGTAAATCATTTCTTCTAATTCTTCAAGCGTGTATCCGTCGTTGTACAATTCTTGTATCACTTCCGGATTCTCTCCATGCATTGCGGCAACTGTCTTTATATCTTCAAGATATTCTTCTGCATAATAATCATCATACTCGGTATCAATATAGCAATCACAACCGTAGTCGTACCAATGTCTGCCGTATGATTCGGTATAATTAAAATGACCTCTTTCACGTTTGCCGTTACTTTTGATTTTCAGAATGTCGCCCTCTTTAAGAACGATATGTTCATACCTGCCATTCTCCAAATCTTGAAACAGTTCCGAGTCAACCAAAGCTTTCCACAATATCTGTTTAGTCGAAGCAAACACATAAACACCTTTATCCTTAAAATGAATTAATGAAATCGGACTGTCGCCTTTTACAAGATACAAATTGTTATGATTATCAAGTATATTAAAGCTAAAACTTCCCTCTATACTTTCAGCCATAAACTTTATCGTTTTGAAATTAAGTGCATTTTTATACTTGATTAACTGCACTGCAACAAATGAATCTGTTTCGATTTTGCTCTTAAAGTTATACTTCTTCTGAAGTTCTTTATCATTGAACAGTACACCATTATGAGCAAGTGCAAACTGACAGTTCTTCACCTTTTCACTCCATGGGTGATTGTTGTAGTTCTTGCTCTTATCACCTTGTGTACTGTGTCTTGTGTGACCGATTACTGCATTTACGAATTTCGGAATATTCGGATTAAACTTATACGCACTTACCGCACTTTTGTTTATCTTCATATTACCCAAAATCGAATATGCCACACCGGTTGCATCCGTGCCACGTTCCGCACTCTCCATGCCGAGCAAATCCACAAGTTCATTCATATCTTTTAGCTTATCTTTATAGCTAAGCACTC
>OLQR01000767.1_pt1 | contig 22304 bp, 35 predicted proteins | sample 1671881 | NCBI WGS metagenome assembly OLQR01 (sample SAMEA3136623, study PRJEB25190) | human gut metagenome | biome: human gut; feature: human-associated habitat; material: faeces | place: Austria | collected 2013 | reverse complement strand
GTGGCTCTACGGAAAACTGTGCCTGTCTAAGCAATGTATCCAACGCAAATATGATCGCTCCGATTACATCATCGTTAGACTCCATTTCCGTATATACCTTTACTCCTCGTTGACCTCTCAACTCTGGGAGAAATTCTTCGTAAAAGCTACCGCCCCACCGGTTTTGACCGATGCGACCTATTTCATCATACAATGTTGTTCCTCCTTCCTGTCTGTCCTATGTCCAGTAACTATCTCGTGTATCAGGTAAACTACTTGGTGCTGTGATCGTATTACCTGATTCTAATTCCGCAAACGCCGAACTCGTTGCATCTACCATATCTTTGAATTTCGATTCAGGAAATGCTTCAAGCTGATTGAAATACATCTCGTTCCATGGGGCTATCAGCACATCAACGTTGCCCTTGTCCATTCCTTCAAGGCCTAACCACTGTGCAGAGAACGGTGCTGCTCTTGTAACCTTATCTCCAGATTCAGGAATACACTTCACAGTAAATCCAGCTAAAAGTTTTAAAAAGCTCTGTGCCTGATCTTTACCAGCCTGTCCGGGATCCTGTGGAAGTCTTGTTGAAACTTTCTTATGTCCTGACTTATCTGTGATGCACGTCTGCTTTATTATTTCTCGTACACCAGCTGAACTAAGTCTCTTATTAATTACATCAGCGACAATATATCGTCCATTCTTCCTCTTTCCGATAAGAACACCAGCCGTGTATGCCGGATCTCCCTTTTCATCTTCTGATGTAGCTGCAAGGTCCCAACCTCTAGCCCACTTGATAACGTCGCTTGGTATCTCTTCAAGCATGTTTACCTTTACTCGCTTATACATTAAGCCTGCGGCTGCCTTGATCTTCCAGTTACCACGAAGAAGTCTTTCTCTCTCAACTTCCGTCAACGCTAATAGGTTGGCTTTATATCCGGGGTTCTCTTTCATCAAGATTTTATTATCATCCAGTGTGGACATGATGAATGTTACGGATTTCGGCATTGTTTCTGCTTCTTCCTGTCCGATATTAGCATCAAGGGCAATCTGCACTGCCTCTGTTCTTGTGGCAGCCCATCTTACTTTTTCGTCAATGCGAACAAACCATCTTTTTTTGCCTGAACGCTCCTTCATCGGATAACCAGTGTCCTGATCTATCCACCATGATATAAAGTCAGCAACCCACGAATCAGCATCAGGATTGCAAGTTGCCCTCACGTACGGCTTTACTCCGCAAATACTACGGTTTCTGGACAGCATATAAAAAAACTGCTTTTCAGAGAAATGTGTAAGCTCATCAAATCCAATCATCGTGATCTGTGATCCTTGCCACTTCTGGAGATCATCGTCTCTGTGGATATAGTCAAATGATATTGTCATACCGTCCTTGAATCTCCACATACCAGCACTGTATCTGCCTTCTGCTCCATGTATGTCTCCATACACATCGTTGCTCGTATCCCACAAACCACCTTGGTTGAATATCTGCTTATACTCATGTCGAAATATTACAGCACCAAACCTTTTATTGTCCTTATATCTCAGAGGTTCAATCAGTAATCCGTAGGACTTACCACCACCAGCAGCACCACCATAAATAGCAATATCAGCTGTTGTAGAAAGGAATCTTTCTTGCGGACCTTTCTGTGGCCGTATGATCTTAGTTTTACTCATCATCGTCCTCCTTCTCCGGCAAGTAAATTTCTACCTGTGTTGTATCTTCTGTGATCTCATCGTCTCTCTGCTGTGCTGGGTTCTGTCCAGCTGTATCTCTTAGAAACGTTGCAGCTTTTACATTCCCATTTGCTGCCTGTACAAGCATTGCAGCCAAAACACCCATGCTATAATCCATGTCCTCCTCTTTGATTCCTAAGGCTGTCAGCGTGGCTTTCATGGTTGATTGCTTATTCGACACCGGCATATTTAACAACGTTTCTGCTGCTTTTCTCATATCCCTTTTTTTTCTTCTTGCTTCTCCAGATGCTTTTCCACCTTTTGAAGCAATTTCTCTTCGTTCGCTCTCTGTTCGGCGGTTCATAGGTATCAGATTTTCGTCATTAGCCAATGCCACCACCTCGCTTCGTTATTAACTTAGATAAAACTAAATAAAACAGGCATCTTTTCTCGCCTGTTCCATCTTTTCGACCTCCAGATTTGGGGCTGTCATTCTACAAGGTATATCACACATCGACATATCCGTTACTGCCTCCATTTTCTTTGTCAGAATATCTTCATCCAGTATATGACCTATAATCTGATACGGCTTATGACAACAGTACATGACCTCGCCTTTTTCATTCAGGGCTATCTGTGCCCAGCTTGCGGTGCATCTCTTCTCCTGCCTGTCGAGCAACCCCCATTTAAAATTGAGTGTTACTCTTTCATCTTCCCTTGCCATATCTGATACGACTTTTCTTATCTCTTCTGCCTCTCTCTGCCTCTTCTCATCCTTGTAATAGCTTCCGCCTGTACTTTCCACTGGTCTAAAAACTATGTAATCAACATCCAGATCTTTATTTGCTTCATAGAACCTCTTTGCATCTTCTGGATCTTTTACAAGCTGCTGTATTCCAAGCGACGTATCGGGGCTGTTCTCTTTCTTCCATGCTGCATATGCCTTTATGTTCTCTCTTACCTTTTCATATGCTTCCACTCCTCGCAACTCCTTGTAACTCTCATTACTGTATGCATCTAAGGATACTTTTAAATAATTTGGCTTTACTTTAACCAGCTTATTGAAGTTTGTATTGATCCCCCACTGGATATTGTTTTCTGTGAGCCATGCCGCGATCTTTTCAAAGTCAGGATTGATACTTGGCTCTCCACCACCTGTCAGTATGAATCCCTGTACGCCTATAGCTACCAGTTTATTTGCATATGTGATAAAATCCCCATACTTCATTGATTGAACGCCTGCATCAAGCTCCCAGCGTCCGTAGGTACAATATGGACATTTATTATTACAATAATTTGTCAGGAATATATCTGCTGTTATTGGTTTCTTCTCTCCAACGATCCTATCTATATGACTTAGCATCTTATCGCCAGTTATATTTCTGTTCATCTTCCTAGCTTTCCTCCTTTCTCTCTTTCCTCCACTTCTCGTTCAGGATTTTTGGGGCTGTGTGTTCCCAGTTAATTCTGTGATGTATTCTTTTATGTTGTGTGTACATCATACTGACTTTTACCGCACTAGGCATGCTCATGATCGCATAAAATGTTTTCAGGTACGTTCCACCTTCTTTATACGCATCTGTCATGCCTCCAGACAAGCTCTGTGTCGGTAACTGCACAACGCAATATTTTGTATATGAAAAGAACAGGTGTCCCCTACTGCTCAATGTCGTGTACGTTACAACATCCTCGTTCATGGTTCCTCTGTACTTTATCGGTGTATTTGTCTTACAAAAGAAACTGTTCATTGCCTTTCGTAATAATCCTTTGTGGAAGTTTCCTCCGTCTACTCCTCCAACGAAATCCCCTCCCTGACAAAATGCCACTGTATCAGCTCCTGATGCCTCCAGGAACTGAATCATATCTTCAAATACTCTGTCAAAGTCATGCGACGGCTTGTATTTCAGCTTTCCATCTTCCTCGTATCGGTAGTCAATGCTTTGGTAATCATCGTCCAGCATTAAGAAGTATTTAAGTCCTAGCCTCTCTGCAATTCTCCAGCACTCATTACGTGCATAGATGATCGCCCTGTGATCATTGAAATTGTCCATCGTGTCTGCCCTGTCATATGCTTCCTGTTTATTGAATACGATTACTTGATCTGCTCCAAAGTTCTTTTTATACTCTTCTGCCTGATCGTCCTCATCGTCTATGATGAAGTATATCTTACCGGTATATCCAGCTTTTTTGATTGCTGGAACAGTAACGACATTATCAGCTCGACCATGTGTCAATATGAAAACTGCGAAATCATTCCTCATCAGCCTCGCCCTCCATAATATCTGCAATATCACTCGTTAACTGCACATATCCATTTGCAATCGCATTGTTCACATCAATTATTACGAGTGCCGACTTTTCAAATAGCTTCTGCACTTCCGGCTCTGCGTGTGCATAATACTCTGCGATATTCCTATAATTGAATACGTTGTGTCTTCTAGCAGCCTGAATAAGGAACTCTTTTACATCACTTGGTATATTCTCCGTGCTGTTGATTTCCTCTATCAATTCATCAGCTTTAGAACTATCTAACATATCGGATAATTCTGGACAGTCCCCTGTGATCTCGTACTGTGGTATATTTACCTTTAATGTATACTTATCGTCCTGAACTTCCTCTCCCAGTTCATCCTCTCCAACTGAAAATCCGAACTGGCTCATATCAATGTTAATGATTCCCGACATTTCCTTACCAAGTAAATCTTCGTCCCATTCTGCCAACTCTGCAGTCTTGTTGTCTGCCAGTCTGAATGCTTTGATCTGCTCGTCTGATAAATCATTTGCACTGATACATGGTATATCAGTAATTCCAAGCTTCTTTGCTGCCTTATATCGAGTATGCCCAGCTACGATCACGCCATCTTTGTCAATGATGACTGGATTTTTAAAACCAAACTGCTTGATTGATTCTGCGACTGCATCAACAGCCATGTCGTTGTTCCTTGGATTATTCTCGTAAGGCGTTAATTCCTCGATCTTACGCATCGTAATTTCAATATTATTGTTAACTGCTTGTGTCATTTTGTTCATATCCTTTCTAAATATTTACATACAAAAAAAGGATCATCATTTCTGACAATCCTTTTCGTGTCCATAATTAATCAAGACGGTATTTGGGGTTTTTAGGCTAATATCATACTACCACGTTTGATTTCTATTTAGAACCTACCAATTTTCTACCGCCAAAATTTATGAATTTCTAATTACAATTAAGATCACTTGAACTCCCATTTTTAGGAGCTTTTAGAAATAATATACAGCAATAATTTTACACGCCACGCTGACATCTTTATACACTGTTTTCTCGCTGATTCTCTCTTCTTCTGCAATTTCTGATACTGATTTCTTCTCCTTATCTATGTATAAGCCGTAAATTTCTCTGCATCTTCTTAAATCTTCATAACTGGATGATTCATCGCACTCTTTTTTGTACATTTCAACTGCTCTTTCTAACTGCTTAATCTTAAACAGTTCCATACGTCTTTCTTCTTCATTACGCATGATCCGTCTTTCACTTTTCATAAGCTGCTGATCGACATTACCCATTAGGTCTTTTATACACTCATATCTAAGCTCTCTTTCTTCCTCTTTCGTTAGCACTGCTTCATCTGCCAGCTTTGCTTTCGTCCTTCTGTAATTCGTAAGCATTTTACGGATGTTCTTCGAAAGAATCTTATCTACGTTTTTTTCTTCATCCAGTATGGTATCTCTGTATGCTTTTACTGCTTCTTTTACGATCGCCTTCTCTTTCTGTGTAAGAATGTTTTCTTTTCCCATTATGCCGCCCTCCTAAATTGACATTGATCATATTTGAATGATATAATTTAGTTAGTTGTTGGTAGTCGTTTCTTAGGAAGCGGCTTTTTTTATTTATTCATCCCACTGTAATTTCTGACCGCAATCAGGGCAGTATTTCGTTTTTCTTTCGATCGGAATGTCATGGTATCCATCCCCAAGGTCTCTTGAGAACTCATATCCGCATACACACTTTGTATCCTCCCATTGTTTGAACTTAATCTTGTGTGGCTTCTGTTTTTCTCGTGCCTCTCTGCACTCTTTAGGTGTTCCTAATGTTTTATAATACTCCAGCAAGGAATAATCCACCTGAACATTCTTACTCTCCTGTTTCAATGCCTTGACTTCTTCTGGTGTCAACCCTGTATCTTCATAACGTGCAAGATCATACATTGCCTTATTGATAAGGTTCTTATTTCTGATAACTGCCACTCCGCAGCTGTATTCTGTTAATCGCTCCATATGCATCTCTCCTTTACTCAATTACTATTTCCTTAACATCTACAACTTCGCTGAAATCAGGCACCTGTTTGATTTCTTTTATGTACTCATTAAATAAATCTGTCATTTTCTGTTCATACTTAGCAAATATTTCTTCTCTTCCTTCTCTGGTTGATATATCAAATCCTTCTGCGCATTCGTCATATTCAAAATACATATGTTCTTCAATGCGATCCAAAACATCATCCATAAACATACCAGCATTAATCTCTGGCTTTACTGCTCTTCCAACAAACACTATGTCCCCAGGTTTCATATTTTCAATCCGCTTCGCATCTTCTATACATTCTTCTATGGAATCGTATTCTCCAATGAAATTACCATACTCTCTTATACTATATGCATATTCAATTTTATCCGGTTCCTGGTCCTTTGGCTCAATTCCAAACATAAGCTCATAGCTTGCATCTAATTCTTCATCCGTCATATTTAAGAAAATATATCTACTGTCACGTTGTTTTACTTGTTCACACATAGCTCTGCATCCACACCACATGCAAGATCTTTTCTTACAGCGATCGCCTAATTGTGTTACTTTTTCTTCTCTTGTCATAGAGCCTCCTCGTACATATCAAAATCTACACATAATTCACATTCGAGTGTAGAATATTTATGTCTGCAACTTCTACATTCTTGGTATAAATTTTCTTCCTCCCATTTTTCAGTGTAATATCTTCTGTTTTTTTGCGTTGATTATTCATTCTCTACCTCCACTGGCACATAATCTAACGGAGATCGCCATACCCAGCCCCATGTATCATCGTAAATAAGAAATTCCGTACACTCGAATTTATCTTTCTGGACAGCAAACACTGTATATACCTTACCTGTTGCTTTCTTCTTTACTTTAAACATAATTAACGCCTTTCTATATCAGTGAAAAATAATAAGCCGAAAGTATCATACATGCCCAAAATGCTGTATTTAATTTAAGTGCTGAAAATGGCTTTCTTTTACGTTCATATATTTTTGATGCAATTATAGATATAATTCCTACCATGAAAAACGCATAAGCCAATATTTTGTTATAGATCATAGATCATCCCTCTCTTTCGCTGCCTGACATAAAGTCATTACTGTTGCACCAGCTACTGATCCAATGAATAATCCACTTAAAAATCCTACGATCATAGATTAAACCTCCATCATATTTTCAAACCCTTCTATTGCTTTCCATGCTACGACCGGTGCTAGATTTAACTCTTCTACTGTTTTAAACTCTGTATCTACATAGCCAAAACTTCGTGCGGCATAAATTTCTTGATAAAATCCGAATCCGTATTCGTCATCATACTGCATTGTTGCTCGTGGTATGCAGTCTTCGTTATCTTCCTGAACAACCTCAAACCACGTTCTTTCAGGATGAGGAACATCTGGCAGATCAGTAGGATTCTTTCTTAAGTCGTGCCATCTGTATTTTTCTTTGTATTTCCTCAACTCTTTCAGTTCTTCCAACCACTTCGCAAGCTGTTTATAACTTTTTGCTTCTTCAAAATAGAAATTTGCTTCATCGTCATTAAGGTTTCCCATTTGAACCATTCCATGATGGTACTTTGTTTTTGTCATATTATTTGCGTATTTGATAGCTTCTTCTAAATTCATAAGCGACACCACCTTTCAAATTCAGGGCTAAGGATATCCTCTGTTGTAAAACCATCCTCTCGTTCTACTTCTTCGACTTGTTTGGCTGATAACCCAAAAACATTAATCAACACCCAACTCTGTTCATGCATATGTCCTTTGTTGTCTAAATTCTCATGGTCTTTATGATATTCAGCACAACTTTTTGCATATCGTATCTGATATTTAATTCTTTCTTTGTTCCAGGTATCTAAGATATTACTGTTAGTCATTTGCTTCCTCCTCACAATCTACGCCGAACAAATATTTTAAAATTCTGTATTTTCCTACTGCTTCAATTGCATCTTTAGCAATTTTCTCCGATGTAAAATGTGTTGCTCCTTCAACTTTCGCTTTCCAATATTCTAAAACACTTGTATCTTTTACTCCTGTGTTCATTATTATGTAGTAATAATCATTTCCGCTATAATCTGGGTCATTATGTTCTAAAGCATATCTTTCCAGTTCTCTTTTTACTTTTGCTTTTTCTTTTGCGAAATCCGCTTCCTTTTCAGTTTTAAATATATTTCCTATCTTCCATCTATCTTTGTCTACATAAACATTGTTCCAAAAAATCTGCAATCGAAACATTACAATCATTTATATAATAATAAACTTCCCCTTTTTTTGGTTTCCAGACACAACTTTCTCTACTTGATTTCCCTCTTCCTTTATCTACCAGCGTTTTGAACTGTTCTCTTTCTTCTTCGGTTAAATTATTTAGATTTACTGTAATCTGTTCGTTCATTCTCATACCTCCTATTTACTGCTCAAAGTATCCCTTGACTCTTCCCTGATCGTCACACTCTACAAGATGACAAACTCCATCAAAGAACCACTCTTTCAGCTTTTCTCTCTCTTTTCTATCATCCATGATCACATCCCACATATATTCGAGAAGTTCTGTTTTTGTTTCTTCATTTCCTCTTACTTTCTTCCAGATATAATCCTTAGACTCTTCGTCCGGAATTACAAAGCCCTCATGCTCATAGCCTGCTACCATCATAGTTGTTCACGCTCCTTCCAGATGTCATTAGCTTCTTTCTCGCAATTCCTTTCAATGTAGTAATCGAATAAGAACTCCTTTTGTGCTTTTGTATAATCCTTGCCTGAATCCTTTGTTGCAATTGCAATTCCCTGTGACGGATTGTGAAGAAGTATCCAACCTTCTTTTATTAATGAATCCCCAGCTTCATACAGTCTCGGCAGCTTTGAATATTCTTCGTCATTTTTTACCTTGCTTTTCAAATATTCATAAGCCCATTCCTGATGTTCTCCCCATTCCACTGCATGGAATTTTCCATTTGGCTCTAACCATCCATAATCTTCAGTTGTATGTTCCTCTGTATCAAGCATTCTTTTCATATAATTATCTAAGGCTCTTGATACTACTGGTCGCGACTCTGGTTCTGTAAGATCTTCGTCAAGTTCAATGCCTATTTCTTCTTTCAGGTATCTAGGAATCATTTTCATCGCAACTTTCCAACGCCTTTTATACCGTTCTAATTCATCTTTAACTTTCTTTTGCTCTCCCACAATATCCCATACGTTCATATATTCCGGCATTTTTTCTTCGCTTTCAGGTCCATATATCTCAAGATGGTAAGAACCTTCTCTTGTGCTGCCTTTTAACGCTGCACGTCCAAGTAAAAGATCTTCCGCATGCCTTCTGATCTGGTCTTTGGTTTCATCAGTTCCACTCATGCAACCGTTTAACAGCTCTATGCACTTGTCGTATCCCTTGCCCTCTACATAAAACCATTCTCTGGCAAGTGATGTAAGATATTCTCCCTCAATATCAAATTGGAATACTCCTTGTTTCTCCATTAACTGTGTACCTTTCCTTTCTATACTGCCCAGACAACTTAATTTTCTATCCGATCTATAATAATATTTATCTGATCGCTTATTCTCTTTATTTCGCCCGATTCTATAAAATATTTATTTGATTGATCCTATGTATGATTTTGTAATTCCGTTCGTGAAATTTAATAATTGTAATGATCAAATCTTGAGTTTATGCAAATTCACAAGACATCGAAAAAATATGTTTACAGTTTCCTTTTTTGATAGTTTACAAATAACTTGTTAATAGTTTCTTAGGATCCATCGGATAGAAAATTAAGCTGTCTGGCTAACGCTGTTACGAGAAGTAACCGCCTGTTCCTACATAAGTCCAGTTTGCTTTTCCGAATCTCTCTTTCTTCTGGAATCTACGGTTTTCTCTCTGGATCTCTTCCATAACTTCATAGAAGTAATCGTTTTCCCAGTTTTTGAAAGTATCCTTGACAACTCCTATCTGCTTTGCCATATCTTCATGTGAAATATTGTGCTGTATCCGATACTTTACAAATCCTTTCTTTTGTTCAACCGTGAACATTAATCGCCTGTCTTTTTTCTTAGTTCCACTTGACCAGCTGCTTACCGCACTGGTTGAGACTCCAAACATTTCCGCAACAACTGACATTTTCATACCACTCTTGTACGCTTCTACAACCTTCTGCTTGAATTCTTCTGTATAAAGCTTAAATCCCATAGCCTAGCCCTCCTTGTTGTATTCATCATCGAATATGGACATTTGTTCAGCATTTGCCACAGGCTTTACCATGTATTCCCCTTTCTCTGTATCAAAGTACAGCTCATGCTCTCCAAGGTAATTCATACCTTTTTCTTTCTCTTCAAACTGCATTTTCGTTTTAATCTCATGCTCGAACTTTGGATGATATACCAATCTGGTTTCAGGTTTTCCCTTACCCTGATCTCCATTCACGATATATTCTGGGATCAAACCTACAGAAATATTTAAGCTGATTTTTCCGTCGTAACTTCCTTTTGAGATCATGTTATCAAGCAAATATTGAATTGATTTATCAATGTCTGCTCGCATCATGATAAATATATCGTCTGTGATATGTATTGTTTCTTTCTCCATTTCCATTTTTACACCTCTCTTATTTTCACTTCTACTCTTGGCTGGTCTGAAAAAAACTTCTTGATCGAGCAGTTAACAATCTGCGAATCATCGTGATATGCGATCCCATTTAATGGATCGGCTATGATCTTTACGATGTTATCCATATCTGGCTTTTTTGTTGGTCGGATCACATTGTCTAATTTCATCTGCTTCTTTTTCTTGCTGTCACTCTTAGCGATCTGATAGTATGCCGTGATCTCCATTTCAATCATTGCATCATCAGGAAACTTTTGATTGTTACACTGTCTGCAATATTCCATTTTTACCCATGTTTCATAGTTTACTGTTTTCTTCGGAGTATATGCTCTGCCTGACTGTGTATTGAATCTAGGTCTGCCCTTTCCTGTCGGCTCTCCTAACACTGTAAAACTTACGCTGTCCATTTTCCTATCTCCTTATCTTGTTGCCGTTGTACATGCGTTGCCCTCTTCTTCTTTGACTTTCAAGTAATAGTCAACCGCTTTCCCTGTTGGTGTGCGTTTCTCCTTAACCTGTGATACTGTGTATCCGTTTTTAATTAAAATCTGTGCTACATCCAGTCTGTCTTGCTGGTTATAGATTTTGATTAACATTTCTTTCTCTTCCATATGGTTTACTCCTTTTTTAACTGTTAACTGCTTTCAAATTGTTTCTTTAGTAACTGCTGCTCAAGGTCGTCAAAGTCATAATCTCGCTGGGTAAAATTATGTATTCCATTATCTTTCTGGCTCTTGATCTGCTGTTGTTTCATTCCAGCCTTCTCCTCGGCTAATACCTTGGATGATCCCAAGTAATCCGTAAATGGTGTGCTGTCCGATAAAAAGGACTTGCCATACTTAATGTATTGCTTCTCCGTATGTTCTATCTCACACTGCTCTGCATAATTCTGTGCAGCCTCTTTTAATTCATCAGGACTCCATCCATCTTTGATTCTTGCATTGTACTTCTTATACGCATCGCCTTTTCCAATCTTTCGTGGATATACGGACCAGAAATCTTCAAAAGTGCTGCTGTACCCTTTTTCCTTTTTCGGTGTCTCTTTAACTTCCTTGATCTCCTTTGTATCCTTAGTTTCTTTTGTACTCTCTTCTTTGATCTCCTTTTCTATCTTCTTTTGTTTTTCTTTCTCTAGCTCCTGTTCTCTTTTTTCTGCTCTCTTTCTTCTCTTACGCTCTTTGTCTCTCTGCTTTCTTTCGACTGCATCATACCAGCTTGCTTGCCATTCTTCCCAGTCATGGATATACAGACCATCCTCCCGACATTCAATCCAGTTATCTTCGATTAATATTGATACTACTTCGTCTGGATCAATTTTCTTGTTATTTCCAACATTTAATATCTCTGCAACATCTTCTTTATCGCACCCTTCAAGGTATCCATTCCTTTTTGCGTTTCCATCAGATATTGCCCACATCCAAAGTCGCATAGCCAGTCCAACCGCTTCATTTTGAGAACATTTAAGCTTCTTTGCTAACTTCCTCGTTTTTGCTCCAAATATCTGTTCGTGTACACTAAGCCACATTCTACCACCACTTTCAATCTATGCTAGGTGTCAGATCATGAGTAGAAATTGGTCCAGTTATAACTCTTGTATCTCTGCAACAATCACATAATTCACAACGATCTGGCGGTACTCTTCCTTCTTTCACATCTAAAACTCTTTTTATATGCGATTCTACTGTGTACATTGCTTCGTCTAATTCCATTTGTGTAAGACCAATAACTCGAATGTCTGGGTATTTCTGTTTCGATGCTGCTGCAATAAAGAATGGTAACTTCTTTCCTGTATTCTGTCTTACGATCTCTTGATAGATCGCACCCTGAATGTCATATCCCCAGTATTTTATAAAATTAATATTTCCGAGATCATCTGTCCAATTACGTTTAGTTAGTATTCTCATTATTTTTAGATCAACGATCGCAATGTCTTCCAAATAGCTGTCCATCTTAATCTTCCATTTAGTTCCGAACAGCTCTCCTGTCATAATGACCTGTTTTTTCCCGGACATACATTTCATAAAATAATCGTCTCGCTCAATTCTCTCAATAATCTTTTCAGCATGTATATAGTCGCTCTTTAATTCTCCATCTTGTCTGAAAACCTCTGGATTTTCTTTCTTAAACTGATCCAGAGTTCCCTCAAAATAGGAATCAACGTAACTGCCTACCAGAAGCGGCGTCGTCTTTTCCATTTCCCATCTGCCGTTCAGCTTTTCCAAAGCCTCAAACTCGCATGGAATCTTACCATACGTTCCAGCAAAATCCTTAAACTGGGATACTGACATATACTCTTTATTCGCCTCTTGACTGTAATAGTTTTCGCTTGTTAACTTCATACCGCTGTTCTCCTTTACTGCTGTGGGCTATCAACCTCTTCGGCTTCTGTAGACTCTTCACTCGCTTTGAATGGGTCTGTTACTACATCTTTTGCTTCTCCGTCAATAATGTTTTTATTCGGATCAAAGTCTGATCCATCGTCAAATGCTTGCTGCTGCTCTATGTTGTCAAAGTCAAGATCAATCATCTTGCATAATCTTCTAAGGACTGTCTTTTTATACATTTCGCCCGGAGACTGCTTCCATGCCTTGCTATTCGCAGCTTTTGAATATGACGTTCTTGTGTGTTCGATCTCTGAAACAGACATTGTATCGTACATCATGCTTCCATCTTTATACAGCACAACTGCAAACGTACCAATGATCTTTTTATCGCTGAACGGCTCTGGTCTAAAGTTTACGATCTGATTTCCGTTCTCAATTCTTTCCTCGAAGAAGTCTCCCTCTCTTACATTCTTTGCGTAGATATCTTTGATCGGATTCTTTGAATATCTTTTCGCAAGCTTGATTTCTCCCTTATAATCCGTTTGAAAGTTAACCTTTCCCCCATAAGGAATTGCATAACATTCTTTGTTAAAGAAATCCAATCCAAGGTAAGCTCCTTTTGCAAATGTAACTGCGACTGATGTTGTATCAATTCCTGAAAAGTCTTTCAGATTATCTTTCATAACTGTTGTACAGTTAAGGATAAATCTCTGTTTGTTAAATCCTTCTGGCAAAGCCTGAACATTTTTCATTAATTCGTTTTCGATTCCTACCTGAACATTTTCAAGATATTCTTTCGCTGTCATCTGTCCCACTCTTCTGTTCCTCCTATTTCTCTTTTTTATTTATTTTGTTGATCGGCATTGTAAATATTGCTAGATCAATACCCTTAGATCTTTTCATTGCTTCGTCTAACTCTTCTGGAGAGTTAATTCCGTACTCTGTGCTTAAGATCTTCTTCATTTTTTCAATATCCATCGTGATCTCCTTTCAGTACTTTCTCCCCGACAAGTCTTAGTTCACTGATTGCTAATGCCATTTCGTCCAGCATTTTCAGGATTCGCCTTAATTCTGGTTTTTCATCCTCGCTTATGACTCCATCTTCTGTTATATCGACTAAGCTGTTCTTCATGTCCTTGATCTTCTTCACGTCAAATTCTTTAATCAGTCTTAATGTGATCCCTTCCAAGCCTTTGATCTGTGTTGCCATTGGAATTGATTTTCCGATTGGACACTCATGCTTGCAGTATCCAGCTTTCAGTTCAGGGCAATTATAAAGATCAGCCATCAGCATTACTTTGTCCACTGGCACAACCTTTGTCGTACCCAATTCGTAATCAGCCAATGTCGATACGGACAATCCCAACAATTCGCTTGCTCCTTCTCGGCTATATAGCTTTTCGTTATACTTTGCTGCCTCTTTCCTCGCCTTAAAATAGACGTTCTCATTCGTTTTCTTACAGCCTTTTCCCATGTTACCGTCTGTCCTTTCTGGGTATACTGTACTTAGTTACATAATTACTTATTTGTGTAACGAGTAGTATCCATTTTTATGTTAAGAATGTCACTGATTTCTTGCATTACCGGCTGTGCTGACTGCCGCCCATTTAGTACAGCTGAAATGTATACTCTCGTTCTTCCAGTAAGCTGTGCAAGTTCTTCTACGCTCATATCCTTATCAATCATCGCCTTCTTTGCATCCTTGCACCATTTAGGCAAGATTCTTTTCATCGCACCTCCTCCTTTCGGGATGGTTTACAATTCTATAAATTTAATGTAAAATCGAATTGTAATTTACATTTGTATAATACTTTTCGTCACTATTTTGTATTTTCAAATGTGTTTTACTTTTGTAACATCTTTATTATAATTCCAAAAATGTTATTTGTAAATATGTTTTTTAACATTTTTGGAACTTTTTTAGAAACGAGGTACTTATGGACACAATCGACAGATTAAATTTACTGCAACAGCAATCAGGGTTAAATAAGAAAGAACTCACGAAAGTTACAGGCATTAGTTCTAACGCTTTTACCGCATGGAATAAGGGAGATGCAAAGCCGGGATTAAAGCAATTAGTAAAAGTTGCTCAATATTTTAACGTGTCTCTCGATTGGCTCGTATTTGGAGAAGATGCACCTAATAACGATCTTGAAAACGTTATAAAGCCGGATTTCACTAATCCTGTTGAAAAAGAGTTAATCGATAAATTCAGGGAACTACCAGACAGCTATCAGAAAAATGTACTTGCATACATAGATGGAATTGCTTCCACACTTCCAAAAACGGAATCTTACGATACTAAAAAATTATCAGTATAGAGGAATGGAAAAAGGGGAAAAAATAAATGTATTCTTATATCAAGGATGAAACAGTTAACAATTTTTGGCAGTCTGTACTAGCGGAATTTGTTGTCGCATCTTCTTTGGATATGATAAAAAGCGGCTGTGAAACGCTTACAGCTCCGTGTATGCCTTTTGATCTACTATACAATAATAAATATGGATTATCGGTTAAAACCGCTGCATACATCCAGTCCAGTTCTTCCAAACATCCAGATCATATTTCATTTGACATTTTTCAAGAGCAAACACAAAATGAAACTGGATATAATTGTAATGTTTACATATTCTGCATTTATACAGCTATGAGCCTTAACGAGAACCCTCTTGACATGAATTTATGGGATTTTTATGTGCTTCCAGCTAAAACCATTGACAGAGAAAAACAAAGGCAGAAAATAATTACTTTGCCATCGTTGTTAACATTAAATCCGATCAAATGTACATACATAGAATTAAAAGAAACTGTTGATAAAATTTTAGCCGTCTGAGAAATCAGGCGGTTTTTTAAAGAACTTAGGAGAACTTGCTAATGAATAATACTTTATCTGCACTTAATATAACGCCCTCTCCTCCCCGGATGTGCCGAGTAGCAATCTATATAAGGGTGTCTACACTACAACAGGTTGATAAGGATTCCTTGCCAATGCAAAGGAAGGATCTGATTGCTTATTCAAAACTGATCCTTAATACCGACGATTATGTGATCTTCGAAGATGCTGGATACTCTGGTAAAAACACAATCCGCCCACGGTATCAAGATATGATGGACCAGATACGAACTGGAGCTTTTACCCATCTGCTCGTATGGAAAATTGACAGAATCAGCCGTAACCTTCTGGACTTTGCTCAAATGTATCAAGAATTAAAAGAGCTGAATGTAACTTTCGTCAGCAAGAGCGAACAGTTTGATACCTCAACCGCTATGGGAGAAGCTATGCTTAAGATCATCTTAGTATTTGCCGAGCTTGAACGAAACATGACTTCTGAACGTGTGACTGCAACTATGATCTCTCGTGCCAATACAGGCAAATGGAATGGCGGTAGAGTTCCGTACGGCTATAAATATGATCCTGTGGAAGAAGATTTCCTTGTTATTGCAAATGAATCCAACACTGTAAAACTGATCCACGATAAATACGAGGAGCTTCAATCACTTGTATATCTTGCTCGATACATGAACGAACACGGATACAGAACACGATCATGGAATGAATGGTCGCCGCCTTCTCTTTCTATTATCTTAAAGAGCTGGTGGTACTGCGGTTGCTACGAGTATAACAAGAGAAAAGCTGGTAATCGTCAGAAACTTAAGAACGAATCAGAATGGATCATGATTGAAGATCATCATATCGCAATTATTTCATACGATCAGAAGGAAAGGGTTCTTGCAATCCTAAAAGGCAACAAAAGATTTGCTACGGAACACAACTTATATGTTAAAGGTATTCATGTTCATGTGTTCGGTGGTCTATGCTGGTGTAAAAACTGTGGAAAGAAAATGACCTCGACCAGCTCAAACAAAAATAGATCATGGCAGTATTCCAAATATCTTTGTTCTACAAGGCGGCAATCACTAACGAAATGCCGTGGCAGATCAACATCTGACCCAGTGCTTGGAGAATTTATCTTTAACTATATCCTGAATATGCTTAACGCACAAAAAGGCTTTGATTCAATCCATAGTCCGGCTGATCTCCAAGATGCACTCTTGACTGGAGATGCTTTTTCAGATATTAAAAGCATCGATCAGGAAGAACTCAACGACTTATATAATATTCTTTCATCGAGTGTAGTGGGAAACATCTATGGTAGATCATTTAACGTTAATAAAGCAAAGAAAAATGATGAGGTGCAATCATCACTCACGATATTAAAAGCCGAAAAGAAAAAGCTTGATAGGGCCCTGGATCGTCTTACAAACTTATATCTGTATGATGATATGGCTATATCTGAAAAGGATTACATGACAAAGAAAACGGAAATTGAAACAAAGATTGCTGAAATTGATGAGAAAATAGGGATCGTCAATAAAAACTCCGTTGATGATTCCATAACAGATGAAGAATTTGTTGATAAAGCAAGCACCTTTATCATTACGCAAAAGCTGACTGATCGAAACTATATCAGTTACAAACGTCTTGCCACAACTGTTGATCCTAAAATACTATATATGTTTACTCACGATGTAATTGATTATATCGACATCTACAACGGAAAGGTTCAGCGGATCGTTTTTAGAAACGGACTTTCTCAAACCTTTATCAGGTAAAAATAAAAGCACCAGAATTTTTGAACTGGTGCTTTTATTTTGTCTGCATTTTGTCCTCTGGACTGTCCACGGACATTATACGGATATTTTACGGACGTTCCATAGATTTTACACGGACTGTCCAAGCAAATTACGTTTTATTTTTTATGTCAATAGCAATTTGTACCGCCTGATTGGGCCCCTCAATATACCCCTGATAGTCTCTTGATCTCCATACTCGCATATCGCATCCCAGATCACATTGAATGTATCATTTGAATTACATGCACTTTCTAAAAGGTCGCCACATTTTATCAGTGCTGCTTTCGTATCGTCATTATCAGATTCTTCGATTGATCCACGATACAGCCTGTACAGCGAATACAGCCCATAGCTTCTGTTTTCCATGAAGTATCCTCCTGTTCTTTGGTTAATAATTATAGCTTGTGCAAATCCTCCGAAAATGATATAATTCTTTTCAGGTAATTTCTTCCTTGGTTTACTCCTTAGATTCCAAGTAAGAAGGAATTACAATCAGAATGCAAGCTTCATACCCTTGTATTCTCTAAGTTAACTGTTGGGCAGTCACTTTTGTTGTCGTGGCTGCCATTTTTATTGCATCAAAAAAAGATCTGGGCTCAAAACCCAGATCTTTTTTCTTTTACCTAAATTTGATTATTTGATTATTAACATTACATTTGTAAACTTTTGGTTTAAATTATTAGCATAGCATCCCCGAAAGAGAAGAATCTGTATCTTTCTTTTACTGCGATATTATAAGCATTTAAAATATGTTCTCTTCCTGCGAGTGCAGAAACTAACATTAATAATGTAGATTCTGGCAGATGGAAGTTTGTGATAAGTCCATCGATCACTTTAAATTTGTATCCTGGGTAAATGAAGATGTCTGTCCATCCGCTCTTTGCATGCAGCGTTCCATCTTCTTCTGCAACAGATTCCAAAGTTCTTGTACTTGTTGTTCCAACAGAAATAACTCTTCCACCGTTTTTCTTTGTCTCATTGATAAGTTCTGCATCTTCCTCTTCAATTCTATAAAATTCAGAATGCATATGATGCTCTAAAACATCATCAACTTTTACTGGACGGAATGTTCCAAGTCCAACATGAAGTGTTACATATGCGATATTAACTCCCATGTCTTTGATCTGTTGTAATAATTCCTTTGTAAAATGAAGTCCAGCAGTTGGTGCTGCAGCTGAACCATCATATTTGGCGTAAACTGTCTGATAACGATTCTTGTCTTTTAATTGATGTGTGATATATGGTGGTAATGGCATCTGTCCAAGTTCGTCTAACACTTCCTCAAAAATACCTTCATATTCAAACTTCACCAAACGATTTCCTTCATCAACAACATCAATGACTTCTCCAACTAATTTTCCATCTCCAAAAGAAATCCTTGCTCCCGGACGTGCTTTTTTTCCTGGCTTTACAAGAGTTTCCCATACATTGTCCTGTTTTCTCTTGAGAAGTAAAACTTCAACTTTACCGCCAGTTTCTTCTTTGGCTCCGATCAGTCTTGCAGGAATTACTTTTGTATTATTCAACACAAGACAGTCTCCCGGTTTTAAATAATTTACAATATTATGGAAGACATCATGTCCGATCTCTCCTGTATTTTTATCTAATGTTAATAATCTGGAACTTGATCTGTCCTCAAGTGGATCCTGAGCGATCAATTCTTCTGGTAAATCAAATGTAAAATCTGATACTTTCATTTTATTTGTATCCCTTCTATATTATTTCTTGATCATTCAAATACATTTCAGTATAACACGAACCGTCATCATCCGCAACGAACATCAGATCACCTGATGAGCAAGCCATTTTCTATTTTTAAATCGTATTGTATAAATAATTCCACGGATCGTCCAGTCTGTAAACATTCCGATCCACACTGCGATCGGTCCCATATGAAAAACTCTCGCAAGTACCATGGCAAGCACGACTCTGCAAAACCACATACACAGCATGGAGGTCGTCATTGTAAATCTAACATCCCCTGCTGCCCTGAATCCATATGGTGGAATAAATGCCATGATCCACACGATTGGTTTTACGATTGTGATACATGTTACCATGAATATACAAAGTTTTGCACTCTCTGGTTCCATGCCTCCAAAATATGTGATCGGATAAGTAAGCCCAAACATCAAAAGACATGTAGCGATCAATACAACTTCTGCTGCAATGGAAATCTTCTTTATATAATAGACTGCTTCTTCTTTTTCTCCTGCTCCAAGACATTCTCCAACGACTGTCATCAATCCGATCCCCATTCCGATCGACATGATCCCATTCAAGTTCTCGATGATATTGGTCATTCCCTGTGCCGCGATCGCCGCCGTTCCCATCAAAGATACCGTTGACTGGATCGCAAGCTTTCCAAATTGGAACATTCCATTTTCAATTCCTGATGGAACTCCGATATGTAAGATTCGTTTGATCTCTTCCCATTCTGGACGAATCGAAAAATAGTCTCTAAGCTGTATCTTCATCTTCGGATTTCTCAATTTATAAAGCACCGCAACCATTGCAAATGCTCTGGCGATCATCGTCGCTGCAGAAGAACCTGCTACACCCAAATGCAATACCCATACAAATATCAGATTCAATGCAACATTAATGCCATTTGCAACAAAAGAAATCTGCATCGGAAGTTTGCTGTTCTCCTGTGCTCTTAAAATGCAGGCTCCATCATCGTACAATGCGATAAATGGATAAGACATGGCCGAAAAGAAGAAGTACTTCTTCGCATTGTCCATAACCGCTGGTTCCACCTGTCCAAAGATCACTCCAAGAAGCTGATTGCTGAATAAATGACACGCGATCACAATGACCAGTGACATTGCGAATGTAATAAACACTAACTGCCTGGCTGCATTCGTTGCTCTCTCTTTCTTCTCACATCCAAGATAATGAGAGCAAACAACCGTACCACCTGAAGCCAGTGCAAAAAACGCCTGAACTACCAGAATATTAATGGAATCTACCAGACTGACAGCAGAAATCGCTGCTGATCCTAAATTGCTGACTACAAGGGTATCTACCGTACCCATAAACGAATTTAAAAGTTGATCAACTGCCAGTGGTAACATGAGGGCGATCAGCTTTTTGTTTGTAAATCGTCTTTGTTTCATCTTTTTCTTTTTACATCTCTTTTCTATCTTTATTTTTCTAACCAAAATATATCTTTTTACATTCTATAAACATGATGTTCTTCTGTCAATATAGGAAATATAATTTTTTATTTTCATGTCTGGTATATCAAAAAAGGAAGAGCGCACAAGAATGATTCTGCATGAATCTTCCTTTTACGCTCTTTCCATATAAATACTGTATTGATAATTTTTCTAGCTATCCTATGATACGTCTTGCACAGATTGGTGTTCTGTAATTTACGTTTGAAATCTTAATTCCTCCTCGCGGATATGGTGCGGAATTACTTGCATGTACTACCTGACCACCGCCGATATAAAGTGCCACATGATCAATGCTTCCACCATCTCCATAGAATACCAGATCACCAGCTCTTAAATTGCTCGTAGATACTGCTCTTCCATCACCAGACTGGGAACTGCTCGTACGACTGATACTGTATCCAAACTTCGCCATAACCTGCTGCGTAAATCCAGAACAGTCAATTCCGCTAGTTAAACTGTTTCCACCATATCGGTATGGATTTCCGACAAACTGCTGTGCATAACTTGCGATCCTGCTTCCTGTTGCTGATGAACCACTAGATGACACGGATACGGAAGCTTTCTTTGTTGTCTGTGCGGAACCTGTTGTACTTCCAGATGTTGTTCCATCATCAGAAGTATGACCGCTTGATGTTGTGGATACTGATTCATTTTCAGACTTACTTCTGGCTGCTTCTTCTGCTCTTTTCTTCGCCTCTTTCGCTTCTTGCTCTGCCTGAATCTGCTTCATGGATTTCGCTTTTCCAAAAGAGTATGTTACTTTTGCATAATCTTTTGACACATATCCTGTCTGACCATCGACCTTAACTTTTGCCCAGTCATCCGTCTGTTTCTTTACTTTTAATTTGTCATCTTCAGATACCAATGTAACAATCTTTGAATCCGTAGATGCTTTCTTACGAACTCTTAATGTTTCCGTCTGAACTTTCGCCACTTTCTTCACATTTTGTTTCGCAAAGTTCTTAATCTCATCACCAAATACAAGATACTGATTTTTTACATATCCTGTAACATTTCCTGATCTTACTTTTGACCATTCAGATCCTTTCTTCAGCACAGTTGCAATGTTACCTTTTTTCATTTTTCCTACGATCTTTGCATTTATACTACCCTTTTTTCGGATATTTAATGTTGTTGTAGAATAAATATCTGCAACTGCTTTATTCGCATATTTACTTTCCGTTGCTGTATTTGTTTCTTTTGTTGTATCTTTCTCATCTGCTTTTATATTTCCTGTCGTCAACACACTCGCGGCAATCGTAAGCATCGCCATCGACAGTCTCATTTTCCTCGTTATCATAATGTTCCTCCTGTAAATGTTACAATTTTGTTAACTCGAGTATGTGTGTATTATAGCACTTATATGTAGTATGTCAATACTTTCGATTATTATTTTGTAATATTTTTGTAATATTTAGTCTATTTTTGTAATATTATGTCGAGGATTGTTTTTTCTTGATACTTATACTCCGACAGAACCGATAACATTCAACATACACACTCACTTAAATTGTCCAATCTTGTAATTGTCCACACTCCAGACTTCAGGTATATGATAAAAATTAAATAAGCAACCGAAAACGCAGCATTGGAATTTTGCCATATTTTGAACAAATTCGCAGCCCAATTGGACGAGTGTC
>OLQR01000761.1_pt1 | contig 22419 bp, 19 predicted proteins | sample 1671881 | NCBI WGS metagenome assembly OLQR01 (sample SAMEA3136623, study PRJEB25190) | human gut metagenome | biome: human gut; feature: human-associated habitat; material: faeces | place: Austria | collected 2013 | reverse complement strand
CTTATATTCCCACATGTTCTCAATATGGTTTGGAAGCAATCGAAAAATATGGTGCAATCAGGGGAGGATTACTGGCAATATGGAGAATATTACGTTGTAATCCTTTTTCTCATGGGGGATATGATCCCGTACCATAAAGGTAAATGGATCAATCATGAAGTTGTTCCATAAGATCATCCAGGAGGAACAAGTAAATTGGAAAGTATGATTTTGGCTACTAAAAGTGGTACCCCGATCATCGGCCAGGTCGCAATCGTGATGGGCTGGATCATGAACGGTATCTACAAAGTGCTGGATATGGTTGGAATTCAGAACCTTGGCCTTTGTATTATTATTTTCAGTATTCTGATCTATCTTTTTATGACTCCTCTGCAGATCAAACAGCAGAAATTCTCTAAGCTGAGTGCGATCATGCAGCCGGAGATCCAGAAAATCCAGAAGAAATATCAGGGTAAAAAAGATCAGGATTCAATGATGAAGATGCAGGAGGAAACCCAGGCGGTATATCAGAAATACGGTGTATCCCCTACAGGAAGCTGTGTTCAGCTCGCTATCCAGCTCCCAATCCTGTATGCTCTGTATCAGGTAATCCAGAATATCCCTGCTTATGTAAGCAGTGTATATAATGTGTTCAATGGTGTCTGCACACAGATCCTTGCAGTAGATGGATTTGCAGATATCGTCAATAACTTTATCACAGACAACAAGATGACACGAGTAAGACAGGTCACAGATAATGCAGATTCTATCGTAGATTTCCTGTATGCTCTGTCTCCATCCCAGTGGAAATCCTTACAGGATATCAGTCAGTTCTCCGGATTCTCAGATCAGATCAGCAAAACTGCTTCCGAGATCCAGAAGATGCAGACTTTTGGTGTGCTCAACATCGCAGACCAGCCGCTGAGCTATATCAAAACAGGATCCCTGATCCTGATCATTGCAGCTCTTGCAATTCCGGTTCTGTCATGGGCAACACAGATGCTCAACCTGAAGCTTATGCCACAGGCAGCAACACAGGGCGGTGGCGAGAATAATGCAATGGCAAGCTCCATGAAGACTATGAATACAGTAATGCCGCTTATGTCTGCATTTTTCTGTTTCACATTCCCGGTAGGTCTTGGTATTTACTGGATCGCAAGTGCCGTAGTAAGAAGTATCCAGCAGCTTCTCATCAACCGTCACCTGAACAAGATGAACATTGATGATCTCGTAAACGAGAATATGAAGAAGATGGAAGCCAAACGTGCAAAAGAAGGACTTCCGCCGCAGAAGATCACAAACCAGGCACATCAGAGCGTAAAGAATATCAACAAGATCGACAAAGGTATGAGCGGTTCTGATGAAGCAAACCGTGCGAAGAAAGTAGAAGAAGCTTACCAGAATGCTTCCCATGCAAAAGAAGGCAGCATTACCGCAAAAGCAAATATGGTCAAAGCTTTTGATGAGAAAAACAAGAAGAAATAGAGAGGGAAGGTCGGGGTTTTATCATGAATGAATATATGCAGTTTTCAGCAAAAACCAAAAATGAAGCAATCACAAAAGCATGTATTGAACTGGGCGTGACCAGTGATCAGCTTGACATTCAGGTAATCAGCGAAGGAAGTTCCGGATTTTTCGGAATTGGAAGTAAGCCTGCGATCATTAAAGCTCGCAAAGTAGAGGATCATTCAGAAGAAAAGGAACTCGAGGAAATCGTAGCTTCTGTCAAACTGGATGCATTCAAGGACGAGCCGAAACCGGAACAGAAGAAATCTTCACCGAAGCCGGCACCAAAGGCACCTGCCAGAACTTCTAATAAACAAGAAGTAAAGCCAGAGGCAGCGAGAGAAGAAAAACCTGCAAAACCGGTCAGAGAGAAACAGCCGAAAGAAAGAGTTTACAAAGAGAAACCAGTAAGGGAGCTGAAACCGGCCAAAGAAAAACCGGTAAGAGTATCCAAGCCGATCGAGATCATCACTGATCCGGCAGAGATCAAAGAGATCGAAGAGAGAGCATCTGTTTTCCTTCATGATGTATTTGCATCCATGGATCTCGGAGAAGTCCAGATCACATCCAAATATAACACAACAGATGGCTGTCTGGAAGTCGATTTTGAAGGCCAGGATATGGGAATCCTGATCGGTAAGAGAGGACAGACACTTGATTCTCTCCAGTACCTTACAAGCCTCGTTGTAAACAAAGGCAAATCCGACTATATCAGAGTAAAACTCGATACAGAGGATTACAGAAGACGCAGAAAAGAAACTCTCGAGAACCTGGCAAGGGGAATCGCCTACAAGGTCAAGAAAACAAGAAAATCTGTAGTTCTCGAGCCAATGAATCCTTACGAGAGAAGAATCATCCATTCTGCACTTCAGGGAAATAAATTCGTAGAGACAGTAAGTGAAGGTGAAGAACCATACCGTCACGTAGTTGTCAAATTAAAGAGATACTAAAGTGTTACTGCTCACAGGTAGTATCCCGCGAGGTGTTTTGCCATGAATATGGCAAAATCCCGAGACATACAGGGCAAAATCCCATCACCGTAGGTGATTTGGAATGGATTTTGACCAAGTTACTGTGAAAGAAGTGAACAGTAACATTAAATCAGCAGTGAAAACAGTTCACAACTGAAATATAAAATGTTATTCTAGGTGAAAGCGTGAATAACACGTGATTGGCGTGTGCTTTCTTCTGGGATAACATTTTTTTTATAAGGAGGAATTATGGAAAAAACGATCGCTGCGATCTCAACTGCTATGAGTGCGTCCGGAATCGGGATCGTCCGTATCAGCGGAGATGAAGCAATGGATGTGATTTCCCGGATCTATCGTTCCAAAAACGGAAAGAAAAATATCAGGGAAGTACAGAGCCACACGATCCATTACGGTTTCATCTATGATGGAGAAGATGTGGTTGATGAAGTTCTGGTTATGATCATGAGAGGACCTCACACTTATACTGGTGAGGACACCGTAGAAATAGATTGTCATGGCGGAGTCTATGCCATGAAGAAGGTTCTGGAAACCGTGCTCAAAAACGGAGCCGTGATCGCAGAACCAGGAGAATTTACAAAGAGAGCTTTCTTAAACGGAAGGCTGGATCTGTCGCAGGCGGAGGCTGTCATGGATGTCATTCAGGCCAAAAACTCCATGGCACTCAAGAGCTCCGTAGAACAGCTCAAAGGCTCCGTACAGCGTGCCGTAAAAGAGATCCGGAGCAGACTGCTCTACCAGATCGCATATATAGAATCTGCCCTGGATGATCCGGAGCACTACGATCTCACCGGCTATCCACAGGAATTAAGAGTCATTGTGGATAAAGAGACCAAAGAGATCCAGGACCTGTTGAAAACTGCCGACGACGGAAGAATGATCCAGGAGGGGATCAAGACAGTTATCCTCGGTAAACCAAATGCCGGCAAATCTTCCCTCCTCAATTTCCTGGTAGGCGAAGACCGCGCGATCGTCACAGAGATCGAAGGCACAACGAGGGATATCCTGGAGGAATACATTTCTCTGAACGGAATTACACTTCGCGTGATCGATACCGCAGGAATCCGCGAAACCGAGGATGTAGTGGAAAAGATCGGAGTCGGCAAAGCCAAACAGATGGCAGAGGACGCAGACCTTATCCTGTATGTTGTAGATTCATCCAGACCACTTGACGAAAACGATGAAGAGATCATAGAATTACTTTCCGGAAGAAAAAGCATCGTGATCTACAACAAGACAGACCTTGAGCCGGTCGTAGATATGGAGAAAATAAAGCAGCGTACCGGAAGTCCGGTGATCCCTGTTTCTGTAGTGGAAGAAACAGGGATCCGTAAACTGGAAGATGAGATCAAGAACATGTTTTTCCAGGGAGAACTTTCTTTTAATGATGAAGTATACATCACAAATGCAAGACACAAAGCTGCACTGGAAGAAGCGAAAGAAAGCCTGGAACTTGTGAAGAACAGTATTGATATGGGAATGGCAGAAGATTTCTTTTCCATCGACCTTATGAATGCCTACGAAAGCCTCGGAAGGATCGTGGGAGAATCCGTAGGGGAGGATCTGGTCAATGAGATCTTCAGTAAATTCTGTACAGGAAAATAAACGCAATTTAGAAAAGAAGGGAAGATAAAAATGGAGGACAGAAGACTGGAGAAAAACTGTGATATCGTTGTAGTTGGAGCCGGTCATGCAGGATGTGAAGCAGCTCTTGCCTGTGCAAGACTGGGACTTGATACCGTAATGTTTACAGTCAGTGTGGACAGTATCGCACTGATGCCGTGTAACCCGAACGTAGGAGGCAGCTCCAAGGGACATCTGGTAAGAGAGCTGGATGCACTCGGCGGGGAAATGGGCAAAAATATTGACAAGACTTTTATTCAGTCCAAAATGCTGAACCAGTCCAAGGGACCTGCAGTTCACTCACTCAGAGCGCAGGCAGACAAACAGGCATACAGCACAGAGATGCGTAAGACTCTGGAAAACCAGTCAAACCTTACGATCAAACAGGGAGAAGTAACCAAACTTCTTGTAGAAGATGGAAAGATCACAGGTGTAAAATTATATTCAGGTGCAGTTTATCACTGCCAGGCGGTCGTACTCTGCACAGGAACTTACCTCAAGGCACGCTGTATTTATGGTGATGTCAGCAACTATACAGGTCCGAACGGACTGCAGGCGGCAAACTATCTGACGGATTCACTCAAGGAACTTGGAATCGAAATGTTCCGTTTCAAGACAGGAACACCGGCACGAATCGCAGGAAATACCATCGACTATTCCAAGATGGAAGAACAGTTTGGTGATAAGAGAGTTGTACCGTTCTCTTTTTTCACAGACCCGGAAAGCGTGCAGATCGAGCAAAAATCCTGCTGGCTTACCTACACAAACGAAAAAACACACGAGATCATTCGTGCAAACCTTGACCGTTCCCCTCTGTATTCCGGAATGATCGAGGGAACAGGACCGAGATACTGCCCGTCCATCGAGGACAAAGTAGTAAGATTTGCTGATAAGAAACGCCATCAGGTATTTATCGAGCCAGAAGGACTTTATACAAACGAGATGTATGTCGGTGGAATGTCAAGCTCCCTTCCTGAAGATGTTCAGGATGAGATGTACCACTCCGTACCGGGACTGGAGCATGCAAAGATCGTAAAGAACGCCTATGCGATCGAGTATGACTGCATCAATCCGCGGCAGCTTTATCCGACACTGGAATTCAAGAAGATCAAGGGACTTTTCAGCGGCGGACAGTTCAACGGAAGCTCAGGATATGAAGAAGCAGCTGCACAGGGACTGATCGCCGGAATCAATGCGGCTATGGAAGTTAAGGGACAGGAACAGCTGATCCTTGACCGTTCCGAGGCATATATCGGCGTTCTGATCGATGACCTTGTTACGAAAGAAAACCACGAACCATATCGTATGATGACAAGCCGTGCAGAATACCGTCTGCTTCTCAGACAGGATAATGCAGATTTACGTCTCCGCAAGAAAGGTTATCAGGTCGGTCTGATCGACGAGGAGACTTATCAGAAACTTCTTGAAAAAGAAGCAGCGATCGCAAGAGAAATTGAGCGAACAGAACATGCGACGATCGGAGGAAATCCGGAAGTGCAGAAGCTCCTTGAAGAAAAAGGAAGCACTCTTCTGAAATCCGGAACAACCATCGCAGAACTGATTCGCAGACCGGAACTCACTTATGAAGACCTTGCGCCGATCGACAAAGAACGTCCGGAACTTCCATGGGACGTAAAAGAACAGGTTGAGATCAATCTGAAATACGAAGGCTACATCAAGCGTCAGATGAAACAGGTAGAACAGTTCAAGAAACTGGAAGCAAAGAAGATCCCGGAGGACTTGGATTATGAAAAAGTCGGAAGCCTCCGTATTGAAGCAAGACAGAAACTGGAAGAATACCGCCCGGTATCTATCGGACAGGCGTCCAGAATTTCCGGCGTATCTCCGGCAGATATCTCTGTGCTTCTTGTATATCTGGAACAGTACAGACGAAATGCATAAAGAAGGAGCAGATCAATGGCATATGATTTAACAATACTGGAAGAAGGCTGCCAGGAACTTGGCATCACTCTCGATGAAGTCCAGAAAAAGCAGTTTACAGATTTTTACGAATATCTTGTAGAAAAAAATAAAGTCATGAACCTGACCGGTATCACAGAATTTCAGGAAGTGCTGGTAAAGCACTTCCTGGACAGCCTTGCCTGCGTAAAAGCAGTGGATATGAGCAAGGTAAACAGGATCATGGATATCGGAACAGGTGCAGGTTTTCCGGGCGTTCCGCTCAAGATCGCGTTCCCGCATCTGGAAGCCTGCCTTCTGGATTCTCTCAAAAAAAGAGTGAACTTCCTTGAGGAGACTTTCCAGCTTCTGAAACTGGAGAATATCACTGCGATCCACGGCAGAGCCGAAGAATTTGCCAAAAACAAAGCATACCGCGAAACTTATGATCTCTGTGTTTCCCGTGCGGTATCCAATCTGGCAACTTTATCAGAATACTGTCTTCCATATGTGAAGACAGGTGGATTTTTTATTTCCTATAAATCAGGTACTGTACAGGAAGAAGTAGAGCAGGCACAGAAAGCAGTCAAGATCCTCGGCGGCAGGATCCAGGATGTTGTCTATTTCCAGCTTCCGGATTCAGAGATCCAGCGCTCCCTCGTTGTGATCGAGAAGGTCAAAGCGACCCCGGGACGTTATCCACGCAAAGCGGGTACTCCGCTTAAAGAACCTTTGTCATAAATTATCCTGAATTTCTCAAATTCCTTTTCACAGAATCCTCACAGATTTATCCAATTTTTATCACAACTTTCTCATAGAATATTTCAAGGAGCGGATGTAAGATCCGCTCCGTAATAAAAGATGTTTCCGGGTACCCCCCTATCTCTGTTTCGCCCGGAAGCATCTTCTGTTTGTAAAGAAAAGGAGGAGAATTTTGTGATTGAAGTAAACAATTTGGTCAAACGTTATGGCGACCATACAGCAGTTGACCACCTTTCTTTTAAGATAGAGAAGGGAAAAATCTACGGCTTTCTCGGGCCGAACGGAGCTGGTAAATCAACGACTATGAACATGATTACCGGTTATATAGCATCTACGGAAGGAACGGTAACCATTGACGGTCATGACATACTGGAAGAACCGGAACAGGCAAAGAAATGTATCGGTTATCTGCCGGAAATTCCGCCTCTTTATTTCGATATGACAGTGCTCGAATATATGAATTTCGCCGCTGATCTCAAAAAAATCCCAAAAAACGAAAAGAAATCCATGGTTGAAGAAGTCATGGAGATGGTCAAGATCTCAGATATGCGTAACCGCCTGATCAAAAATCTGTCCAAAGGTTACAGACAGAGAGTTGGACTTGCACAGGCGATCCTAGGATATCCGGAAGTTATCATCCTGGATGAGCCGACAGTAGGACTTGACCCGAAGCAGATCATAGAGATCCGCGATCTGATCAAGAGCCTTAAAAAGAAACATACCGTTATCCTGAGTTCTCATATTCTTTCTGAGGTAAGTGCAGTATGTGATTATGTATTGATCATTTCTCATGGCAAACTGGTTGCCAGCGATACGCCGGATAACCTGGGGAAACTCGCGCAGGGTTCCAACAATCTGTCACTTCTTGTCAAAGGAGATAAGGACAAGATCCGTATTCTGCTTGGAGAGATCGAGGGGATCAAGGAGATCGCGATCAACGCAGCCAAGGATCAGGAAGGCTGGGAAGTGAAACTTTCCACAGAAGAAGATACAGATATCCGTGAGGAAGTTTTCTTTAAGATGGCAGAACATCATTATCCGATCCTTGAAATGCAGTCCAAGAAAGTATCCCTCGAAGAGATCTTCCTGGAGCTGACCGAAGATGACAAGAAGAAAAAACCTGAGGAACCGGAGAAGGAGGGAGAAACGAAATGACAGCAGTATATAAGAGAGAGCTGAGAAGTTATCTCACATCTATGGTAGGATATTTGTTTATTTTCTTTATCCTGCTTCTTACAGGTATTTATTTTTCGGCCTATCAGCTGGCAGCAGCTTATCCGAAATTTGAATATACGTTAAGTGCGCTGACCTTTGTATTTCTGATCAGCGTTCCAATTCTGACCATGAGAGTTCTTGCAGAAGAACGGAAACAGAAGACAGACCAGCTGCTTCTGACAGCGCCGGTTTCTGTCGGCCAGATCGTTCTTGGTAAATATCTTGCACTGGTAACGATCTTTGCGATTCCGATGGTCATCATGTGCTTTTACCCACTTCTGATGTCAAAATTCGGAACAGTTTCTTTTGCAGGAGCCTATACAGGTATTCTGGGATTTTTTCTGCTTGGCTGTGCAAACCTTGCAATTGGTGTATTTGTATCTTCCCTGACTGAGAGTCAGGTTATTGCAGCAGTTCTTACCTTTGTATTTCTGTTTGCATTTTATATGATGAACGGAATTTCCTCATTCTTTTCAGAGGGAGCTCTGTCTACCTGCATTACATTTGGACTTCTGATCCTTGCGGCAGCTCTGATCATTTATACGATGATCAAGAATCTGCTGATCTCGGCAGCAGTATGTGTGATCGGAGAGATCATTCTTGCGATTATATATGTGGTAAATTCTTCTTTCTTCTCAGGCGGGATCCAGAAGGTTCTGAATATCGTTAACCTGAGCAGCCATTTTGATAACTTTGCCAATTCGATCTTTGACATCAAGGGAATCCTGTATTTCGTGTCAGTGATCGCAGTTTGTCTTTTCCTGACCGTACAGTCTATTGCGAAGAGACGTTGGAATTAAGGAGGCGAGAAAGATGAAACTGAAGGAAAAGTTTAACAAAAAAGACGGGCAGAACAAGAAAGAAAAGAAGCCGTTAAAGCAGAGGATTAAAGAATCCATGAATGGAAAATATCTGAAAAACGGTTCCTATAGTGTTGTGATCAGTGCGATTTTTATTGTGATCGTAATTGTGATCAATATGATCGTCGGATCTCTGCCATCCAAATATACAGAGTTTGATGTAAGCTCACAGAAGCTTTATAGTATCGGCGATGAGACGAAAGCTTATCTCAAGAAGCTGGACAAGGATATCACGATCTATCAGGTTGTCCAGAGTGGTTCTGAGGATGAGACATTAAAGAGACTTCTGGAAAAATATGCGGAAGAATCTTCGCATATTAAAGTTGAGACAAAAGACCCTGTTGTAAATCCGAAATTTACTTCTCAGTATACAAGTGATGATGTTTCTGCAAACAGCCTGATCGTTGTATGCGGTGACAGAAGCAAAGTCGTATCTTACGATACGATCTACCAGTCCTCCATGGACTATAACACTTACAGTTATACAACAACAGGATTCGACGGCGAAGGACAGATCGACAGCGCGATCTCTTATGTAACATCCGAAAATCTTCCGATCCTGTACACACTCGACGGACATGGAGAGAAGGAACTCGATTCTACCTTAAAAGAAGATATCGAGAAAGCGAATATCGATATCCAGTCCCTGAATCTTCTGACAGAAGAGAGCGTGCCGGATGATGCAGCCTGCCTGCTGATCAACGCACCGACAAGTGATATTTCCGAGACAGAAAAAGATGCGATCATCGAGTATCTGGAAAACGGCGGCAAGGCTATGATCTTCTCTGATTATACGGAAGAATCCATGACAAACTTTGACGCTGTACTTGCAAATTATGGCGTAGAGAGAACAGAGGGAATCGTGATTGAGGGAGATTCCCAGCATTACGCACAGATGCCATATTATCTGGTTCCGACAGTTAACAGCACAGATGCGATCACAGATTTTGCTTCCAAGGGATATTATGTGCTGATGCCTACAGCACAGGGTATCCAGAAAACAGATGATGTGAGAGATACGGTAACGATAGAGAGTCTTCTTACTACATCAGACAGTGCATATTCCAAGGTGGATGTAAACAGTGGAAGCATTGAGGAAACAGATGACGATATCAAGGGACCATTTGACCTAGGTGTAAGCATCACAGAATCTCTGGATGATGACAAAGAAACACAGATCGTTTATTATGCTTCCTCCAATCTGATGGACAGCCAGATCAATCAGATGGTATCCGGTGGAAATGAGCAGATGATCATGGAATCCTTAAGCTGGATGTGCAGCTCCGATGAAACTTCTACGATTTCTGTTTCGGCAAAAGACCTCCAGGTTTCTTACCTGACTCTGACTGCCTATGATGCAAGTTTCTGGAAGATCATTATCATGGGTCTGATTCCGGTTGCATTTCTGGTGATCGGCTTCGGCGTATGGCTGAAAAGGAGAAAAGCATAATGAAAAAAAAGACAATAAAATTTGTCTCTGCTGTAGTTGCACTTGGCGTGGTGTCCGGAGCTTATGTGGGCGTAAATTCTTATGTTTCTTCTCAGGAAAAGAAAGAATCTGAGGAAGAGGACACAAGTGTTGAACTGACCAGCCTGTCTACAGATGATATTACTTCGGTTGCATTCACAGCAGGACAGGACAATGTAGAATTTGACAAAAAAGACGACGCCTGGTCGGAAAAAAGCGATGCGGATTTCCCGGTGGATCAGGATACTGTAAATACTGCAGTGGGAGGGATCGCATCCCTCTCTGCTGCACAGGAAATCTCTGATGTGGAGGATTTAAGTGAATATGATCTGGATTCTCCACAGAATGAGATCAAACTTACGACAGATGACGGAGATACAGTACTTCAGATCGGCATGGAGAATGAATCCACCAGCCAGTATTATGTGAAGAAAAGCGATGATGACAAGAATGTATATCTGGTAGACAGCTCCGCAGTGGAGCCATTCATGGGAACTCTGTATGACTTTGCAGAGAGCGGAACGTTCCCGTCTGTGACTTCCTCAACGATCACAGAGGTCAAGGTTGACAAAGAAGACGGTTATGAACTGACCCAGGATCCGGACAATCTCTTCTGGAATATATCAGATGGCAAGACTTCAGAAAGGGCAGACACTGATAAAGCCGGAACAGTGACTTCAGCAATCGGTTCACTGTCATATGACAGCTTTGTGGATTACAACTGCACAGATGATTCCAAGTATGGATTTGACGATCCGTATGCAATGATCACTGCGAAATATACGGAGGAAGAAGCGGTAGAGGAGGATGATTCTGAGGAAGCGGAAGATGCAGATTCCGAGACTACAGCAGATGAAGATTCTGATACAACATCAGAGGACACAGATACAGAAGATTCTGATGCGGACTCTGAGGATACAGAAACAAAAACAGTGGAGAAAGAGATTACCATCTATGTCGGTGATGAAACAGGAGATGACCGCTATGTGAAAGTAGATGACAGCAAAGAAGTCTACACGATTACGAAAGACTCTCTGACAGATATCCTGGACAGCAAGGCTTCTGATTTCTACAGTCTTTCTGTAAATTACCTCTCTGTCAACAGTCTGGATTCCCTGGAAGTAAAATCATCAGATGGTGATCATACAGTAACTGTGACGAGAGAAACATCCAAAGACAGCGATGATGAGGATGCAGAAGAAACAACAACGGTTTCCTACAAGCTTGATGGTGCAGATCTGGATGATACGACCTTTACAACGTTCTACAACAAACTTATCAATATGACTGCACAGCAGCGCCTTACTGAAAAATACACCCCGGAAGGTGATCCGGCATATACTTTCGTATTCAAAGATACCGATGGCAATGAGACAACCGCAGAGTATTATGAGTACGATACAAACTTCTATGCAGCAGTTGTCGGAGATAAAGTCTATCTGGTCAACAAGATGAATATCCGCGATATGGATGAAGCATATCAGGATGTGATAAATACAGATACAAAAGACACAGCTTCCGAAACTACAGATTCTGAAGAAACTTCAGAGGAGACAGAAGTTACAGCAACACCAGCACAGGCCAAATAAAAAAAGACCGCCCGGACTGATATGAAAATGATCAGCCCGGGCGGCCTTTTTTACAGATATTTAAAAATGGACATTGCTGAAGGACCAGTTGCTGAACGGTCCGAATACTTTCTTTTTACCGACGATCTTGTATGCCCGGATTCTCATTCCGATTTTATCTAAGCTGGAGAAGCTTTCACCGAATTTAGTCTGTCTTGTGAATTTGGAATAAGTATGAGAACTTCCGAATTCCCTTCCCCAGATCTGAACCTGATATCCATAGGCTCCTTTTACTTTCTTCCAGGTTGTTCCGTAAGTTACGCCATTTGCACCATTGGCACTGAGATTTTTCCAGAAACGGACACCGGTCTGAACCGGAGTTCCAAGACCATTATTGTTGACGGCTTTTCGAACTCCCTGAAGCCGGTTGCTGGCACTGCTGTAAACCCGTTTTTTTCCATACTGACGGAAGGCTCTTACGAGATAGGTGTATCTGCTTCCTGTTTTGGCCTTGCGGTCAATGTAGGAGACGGTTTTGTTTCCCTTTACCCCACCGATACATTTGTCATTCCGGTAGATCACATATCCGGAAGCGTTTGAGACTTTGCTCCAGGTGAGCTGTATGCCGCTGCTGACAGACTTTGCACTCTTTAATCTGGGTGCGGATACTCTGGCCGCCGCCTGCGAAGTAACCGGAAGTCCGATGACCATCATACAGACTGCAATAAGAACTGCGAATAGTTTTTTGAAATTTTTCATTTTCATGCGCGTTCCTCCTTGGTTTTTGATAAGTTTATTGTAGCGTGTCTGCGGGGAGGATACAATAGAAAAAGAATAAAAATTTCTCACCTCGTATTAGCATGAGGGGAGTAATACATTGAGACAGGATGGGTAGGATATTAAGAAATGTGGTCAGTGGCAGATAAGTAGGTGGAAGTAGTAGGCTGTATATTTTAAAAGAATATGAAGGAAGAGAAAATTGACTTTATTGCTGTTATTCGAGAATTAATATTGATGTAGGAAAACAGGATTGATATAATGTTGAGTAAATTAAGAAAAGGGGTGTGGAAATGGAGAATCAGAAATTGAACCTTGGAAGACTTACCTTGGAGGAATTTGTTGCTATTTTTGACGAAAAAAATCAAACTGAATATAAGAAGAATGAGGAAATAAGAATAGAATTAAAAAAAAATATAAGTAAGAAGAATAACGGCGCTAGGATAGTAGCGATTATCCAACCTTTGTTAGAAATATATTATTATAGTGAGCATATTGAGAATGTATGTACGTTCGATAAGATAAATGCTGTGTGGAATTTGTCTGAAGATACTTCAAAAGATATGTCAACAGCAGGCGACTACATAGGAAGTGTCATTCATAAAAAACACAAGGATAAACCTTGGTATGGAAGTAAAATTTTAGAAGAAATTAAGAATGTAAAAGAATGTTCGGTTGAGAAAATTTCACGGGAATTAATAAAGTATAGTAAGGAAAATGGAAGAAAAAATAAAAATTTAACAGAGCGTACATGTATCGATATATATGGAAAGATGGGAATAAATGTAATGGGAAAACAAGAAGGGAACGAATCTGAAAATATAAAAGACCTTAAAGATTTAATTAGCAACGGTGCAACTCAAATCATACTCACTGGTGCACCAGGAACAGGCAAAACCCGTATGGCGAAGAAAGTTGCGGAAGAATGTGAATGTTGCGGAAAATTAAATGACAAAAACTATGAATTCGTTCAATTCCATCCTTCGTATGATTACACGGATTTTGTCGAAGGTCTTCGTCCGATTGAAGACAAAGATGGAAACACAACCATGGTTTTCCGCAAGGTAGATGGCATTTTCAAAAAATTCTGCCGTGATGTCGAAGTTCAAAACAAAAAAGATGAAAACAAAAAAGATGAAAACAATAAGAAAAAGAAGTATTTCTTCCTTATTGACGAAATTAACCGTGCAGATTTATCAAAGGTATTCGGAGAATTAATGTTCTGCCTGGAAACGGACAAGCGCGGAAAAGGCAATGCAGTACAGACCCAGTATCAAAATCTCCCGACATATGATGTAAAAGAAAAGAAATATTATGGAGAAAATGAGGATATTTTCGCAAACGGATTTTATATTCCCGAAAATGTAATCATTATCGGAACCATGAATGATATTGACCGATCCGTAGAAAGTATGGATTTCGCACTCCGTCGTAGATTTATTTGGAAAGAAGTGGAAGTTACTAGAGATTTATTGAAAAATTCGTTAAAAGGTATTTTAGGCGAATATAAAGAAAAGTATAAGTGTAATTTTGAATGCAACAAGGTTGCCGAAGTAATTGCGGATAGTATTATGAATTTGAACAATGAAAAATTAAAAGATAATCCAAATTTCGGAAAACATTACTTTATCAGCCAGGGACAGTTTGCTAATTTACCGGGCAATATAATAAATCAGGCAATAGACGCAGGAGAAAAAGCTGAAGATAAAACAGAGGCTATTGCAAAGTCATTAATAAGCTCCGTCTGGGATTTAAGACTAGAATCTCTTTTATACGAATATATTCGAGGAGAAGGTGACGAACAAGATTTTGTAGAAGAGTGTAAGAAGGCATTAGAAAGCAGAGAAGAAAAAGAATCAACACAAGCATAAGAGGAACTCACCGAATAATGAGCAATTTAATCAAACTAAAAGATTACAGCGATGTTTCAGAGAAAAATGAACTAACTCAGGAAAAGTTGCGGGACCAACTGCTAAAACTTTCAGCTGAGAACGTTTTTTCCATTCCTGAGATGTCAGATGAAGAGAAAGAATCATTTCGTGTCCTTGCGAACTTTAACGGAAGGTTGTGGACACAAAATTATACAGGCATTCTTCAAATAGAAGACAGAAACGTTTTTATCAGCAGCAGGTTTGACGATGATTCTTGTTTTTTTACGCAGTATATACTTGATAAAGCGTTGGGGATGAAGATCAATATTTTTCAGGATATGAAACCCGGTGTAAACCATGGAGGCATTCTGGAACAGCTTCTGGCATTTATTTTTGTGGAACAGATTGAACATGCCTGTCGCAAGGGATTATATCGAAGATATCGCACTTATGAGTGTAATGACTCCAGAGTGAAAGGGAAAATTGATATTACACGACATATTCGCCTGAATCCACTTAACAATGGCAAGATTGCATATTCATACAGAGAATACACCATTGATAATGATGTAAATAAGCTGATTTTTACGGCATATACATATCTTCAGAAAAGATACCCGGATACCATGAAAAGCCTTGAAAAAAGAAGAAAAACTGTTGGCGAATGTATGTCAAAGTTCCGCAATATTATGCAGCCGGTCTCCAGGCAGGAGGCTCAGAAACTTGTTCAGCGTGAACGCAGGAAGATTACGCATTCCGTATATCATGACTGGGAGGAAGTACGCAAAACAGCTATAATACTTCTCAGACACATGGGAATTTCTGTGGAGAATGATAAAGATAAAGCACAAAATAAGATCCATGGTGTACTGATCAACATGAACTGGATCTGGGAGAAATATCTGGAAAGTATTCTTAAGGACAAACTAAAAGAAGAATATTGCCTTAAAGCACAGTATGAGAAAAAAATATTTTTCCTGAACGGAAAAGGACAAGGGAAGCGGACATTAAAACCAGATTTATGCATTTTTAAGAAAGAAAATGCAAATACAAATACACCGGTATTGATACTGGATGCCAAATATAAAAATGCATGGAGTAAAGCAGTAGGAGGAGAGTTTGAAGAAAGTGTAAGAGAAGACTGTTTCCAGATACTGTCATACATGTACGGATTCGGATGTAATAAATCGGGTATTTTTTGTCCGGTAGTAGAAGCTGCAGAAGAAGAATCTTCAAAATTACCCGATTATACAATAACTGATGAGCCGGGTAGTAGAGAATATGAGAAATTTTATCTTCTTCCATTGCAGATTCCAAAGAGTGAAAACAATAATTTTAAAAATTTCAAGAATGAAATTAAAGACAGTGAAGATAAGTTTGCTGCTCAGGTAAAGAAAATTTTAGAAAATCTGGAACAAAAATAATAGAAACCAGTACAAAAACAGAAGACCCCCGTGGTCTTCTGTTTTTGTATCTGCAGAAAACGAATTTAAAAGTAGAGAAAATTTTTTTTAAAAGTAACGAAAAAAATTTTAGAATACTCTTGACTTTTTTTACCCTGTGTGTACCACAAATTTACCCTGGGCATAAAAAGTTTTCCCCCCCGTTAAAAAAAATTTTACCCTGGGCGAATTTTTTTTAGTCTACTGTGGCATTAAATTTAGGCGGGTGCTATCATGTACGACACAAGGAGGAAATAACAAATTATTTCAAAAAACGGGAGGAGAAAAACTTATGGAAGAAAATTACTCAGTAGCAGACGAATATGACAATCGTGAAGATATTTTTGAGGATATTCCGGAAGACCAGGTGGAGGAAACGGAAAGGGAAATAAGGAATCTGAGAAAATGGTTTGATATTTTTGAGAAAGAATATTGTGATGATGAAGGTCTTCCGGATGACGATAAAGAAGATGCCTGGGAAGAAGAAAGTCTTCAGGACGATGATATGGAGTTATACGCTGTACCTGAAAAAACCTGTGAAAGTGGAGAGCTTCGTGGAGAGAAACCAGAAAGCGACTGGAATGAAATCGAGATGGATATTCAGAAGGAGTCACCAGGTGAGGAAGAGGAACCTCTTCATGAAGAAGAGGTTGATTTGGATGATCCGGAATTATTTGCGTTTCTGTACAACTATTATATGGAACATGAACGTTCTAAAACGTTAGCGAAGGCTGATTGGTAAATTGCAGGCAGTACCAATAAGTACTGCCTGGTGACAGGAGGAAAAAGTATGGACACATCAGAACTTGCAAAACGAATGAAAAAATATGAAGCAGTATCAAAAAACGTGTTAATGAAAAAAGCACCGGTGATCCTCAGACTGGATGGACGGGCATTTCATACCTTTACCAGAAATTTTGTGAAACCCTTTGACCAGCTTCTGATGGAGGTAATGCAGGCTACGATGAAATATCTCTGTGAAAACATTCAGGGATGCGTTATTGGATATACACAGTCTGATGAGATAACGCTGGTTCTTACAGATTACAAAAAACTTACATCAGAAGCCTGGTTTGATTATGAAGTGCAGAAAATGTGCAGTATTGCAGCAAGTATGGCAACGTTGGAATTTAATCGTCAGATGCAGCAGCGTGTGGAACTTGCAGAAGAACATGAGGCAGAAATATACAAAAAATCCCTCGACAAAGGGGCAACATTTGACTGCCGTGCATTTAATGTGCCCAAGGAAGAAGTGGCGAATAATCTTTACTGGCGTCAGCTGGATGCCATGAGAAACTCAATCCAGATGCTTGGACAGGCAAATTTCCGCCATAAAGAATTACAGCATAAAAACTGCCGCCAGATTAAAGAGATGTTACTGACACAGAAAGGACTTTCCTGGGATGACCTTCCTTCACAGTTTCAGAGAGGGAGCTGTTGTATCAAGGGAACTTATGATTTCGAAACCCTCTCTGTTGAACCGGGAACGGTGAGAATGCATTGGGTGATTGACAAGGATATCCCGGTTTTTAAAGATGAAGGAAGAGAGTATGTGAACAGCAGAGTGTATATTGGAGAGGGAAATGAATGAGTTTTATTATTATCAGAACTTATGGAGACAAATGGAAAAGGGATGTGAAAAACGACTGGGTTTTTGAATCAGATGAAGAAATAGACAGGGAATTTATGAATCTGGTCGAATCTGAATTCAGCGAAGAAGAACAATTTCTGCACCATCCGGAAGTCATAAAATATCTTGATATCTTTGGAATATATGAAAAAAGTCCTTATATATATAGTGCGGAAGAGTGGCTTATTGGTCCATTGTTTAAGGACGAAGCTCCGGTAAGGGAAAGATTTGTGTGGGCATTTCCATATTAAAACTGGGATGTATTGCAGTGAAATATCCGAAGGCAAAAATTGTACTGGTAAATCAAAGAGCAGAAAATAATCCAGATAAAATCTATCATGTCCCGGAATACAAGGCATGTATGGTATATACATAATCCAGAATACCCATCGCTGAGATCCTGCGTTATATTTCACAAACATAAAGTATCCGATTCATCATACCGCCCGCACGGCTACTGCAGTACGCTGTAGCCGTGCGGCAAATTAAGAAGCATGATAAGTGGCAGTTAGGGCGTAGGGAATAGATTGCGGATACTTTCCAACCACAGAATGAAAGAGAGACATTCTTCAGAATACCAGATGAAGAATCACAACGTAAATTAAAACCAGATTTGTGTATTTACAAAAAAGGAAATAAAACCACACCTGCGCTGATCCTGGACGCGAAATATAAAAATGCCTGGAGTGATGCTGCTCAAAATGGCAATTTTAATGAAAAAAGCGTAAGAGAAGACTGTTTCCAGATACTGGCATATATGTATCGGTTCAGATGTAACAAAGCAGGAATATTCTGCCCCTGTATATACCGCACAGTCAAGAAAGTAAAAATAATAGCTTCAAATCTTTTAAAAAAGCAATGGAAACAAATGAAGAAAAATTTAAAAACCAGGTAAAAAAAATTCTGGAAATACCTTGATATTTTTTTACCCATATGACCTGATTCCTCCCCGGAATATATGAAATCTGTCCTGAAGCAAAAAAGTTTTACCCTGAAAAAACTTTTTTCTGCAAACCCTTGGATCTGTTTGTTGGCGAATGTTATACTTATAGCGAACAATAAAACAGAGCAGATTTCAAATGTTTGGGGAGGACTTTTTTTATGAGAGAAGAATATTTAGCAGAAGAAATGAACGAGCGTGATGACTTATTTGAGGACATCCCGGACGACGAACTGGAAGAAGTGGAAAGAGAGGCAAGAGAGCTGCGTAGCTGGTTCGAAAATCCCGATATGTGGGCGGGAAAATCTGTCCATGATTACATGGAAGACGGATGGAGCGAAGATCACTGGTATGAAGAAGATGAGGACATTGATGATTCAGACGAGGATATCTTCACAGATGAGTTCGATTATGATGATGATTCCCTTTTGAATCTTATAAGCGAAGAGCCTGACGAATCCAATGAAGAGATGTTTGAAGAAGAGGATGATGAAACATTATGGAAATCTGACGAAGAGGATGTAGTCGAGATGGATCTGGATGATCCGGATGTGTTTGCATTTCTCTACATGTTTTATATGGAACATGCAGATTGCACCGGATGTAAAATGCAGGAAGGTGATGAAATATGATATATATAACGGGCGACTGCCACCAGGATTTTGAAAGATTCAATCTAGATGTTTTTCCAGAACAAAAAGAAATGACCAAGGATGATTGTGTGATCATCTGTGGCGACTTTGGCGGTGTCTGGAACAGAAACGAAGAAAGCAGCAGAGAAGCAAAGCTCATGGACTGGCTGGAGAACAGGTCGTTTACAACATTGTTTGTGGATGGGAATCACGAGAATTTTGACCGGCTTTATGCTTATCCGATCGAAAAATGGCACGGGGGCAAGGTTCACAAGATACGGCCGTCCGTCATTCATCTGATGCGTGGACAGGTGTTTGAAATTGATGGAAAAAGCATATTTGCATTTGGCGGAGCCAGCAGTCATGATATTGCCGGAGGCATCCTTGAACCGGATGATCCTGATTTTAAGAAAAAAAAGAAGGAATTGGATCGGGGCTGGTATCCGTACCGAATAAATCATGTGAGCTGGTGGAAGCAGGAACTTCCATCCGAAGAAGAGATGCAGGAAGGAATCGAGAACCTGGCAGCACATGATAACAAAGTGGATTTTATTGTAACACATTGCTGTGCATCGAGTACGCAGACCTTACTTGGAGGCGGGTTGTACAAGACGGATATTCTTACAGAATATCACGAAAAAATCCGCCAGAATACAAGGTTTAAGAAATGGTTCTTCGGGCACTATCACGATAATCGAAATGTGAATATAGAAGAAATTCTGATTTATGAGCAGATGATCAGAATTTCGTAAAAACAGCAGGGAGGAAAAATGTCTTTAAGAATACCTTTAAAATCAGGAAAACCAGAAAACACACAAATATCTGAAATAGAATCATACGGGGGATCATCTATATCGATGGAAAAAGACAGAGAATGGCCGGAAGACGATATGGACTGGTCATTTAAAATTCAAGATGAAAAGCAACTGGAACAATGCCTGCAAATGAAAGCAGACGATATACACTGGGATATTTTTAAAGACGCATATGAGTGTCCAGGAGCAATAAAAGTAGAGGTCTGGTCATGGGAGACTTTAATGGGAGAAAGATCCTTCTTTTATGTGGAAAGACCACTGACGGCTGCGATTCTGTTAAACAATCAGGCTGAAACTGAAAAATTTGTGGAAGAACAGCCAGTCACAATGAGTCCGGGACTGGAAAGTGCGATTGCTTTTCTGAACGAAGAACGTACTGAGAAATTTATAAAAGAATACGGAGAACTGGCATCACAGGTGCGGTTATCTGCCATTTATGAGGCTCAGAATACCACCCTGCTGAAATATTACATAAAAACACACCGTAGCCGGGATCTACAGGAACTGAGAACTTATCTGGAATGGCTGAATAACAGGAGAAAAGACAAAAAAAGCATAGAACGAAAGCTGTACGAATGGAACGCATATAACGAGAACGAAAATTTCTGGTTTTTTAAATTATTTGTTCGAACCTTTGAAATAGAAAGAGAGCCAGACATAATAATCATAAGGGATATTCAGCGACGACTTCTGGACTATCTGAGCAGAACGATAATGGCAGAAGGTGAGATGCGTGAAATTTTTTGGACAAACCTGAACTGGGATGATCTGGATGATATGACAGAACCTAAATTTATAAATTGTGTCCGATATTTCATGTTGTTGACAAAGAAATATGGACCGCTTGATATCACAGATGAAGTACAGGATATCATATCAGGTGAGATCGTTGCACTGGATATGATAAGATTAAAATCTGGCATAAGAAAAAACTTCGTGAAGCTGAATCAGTATGAAGTAAAGATGCCAAAGGATAATGCAAAGGCTGGAATCATGCGTGGGAAATGGCTGAAACGCCTGATGCGATATGCAGTTTCGGAAACACTGTGGGAGAAAACCGATCCGGTCACAGAGTGGGTCATACAGAGAGATGACTGGAAACTTGTAAAACGCGCAATCAGACAAAAATATATTGGGAAGGAAAATGCAGACAAACTTCTGGAGTATGCAGCCACTGTGGAAAATACAGAAACAGATCCACGAATTGTTCAGTTGCTGCTGGCAGAAAGATAAGATACAAACAGCTTTTGCACAGGGAACCCGAAAATTAATAAATACTATTCAAAAAGAAAGGAACAGGTTAGTGAGAAGTAATATCAGCTACAGACCATATGCAAACGTAGATTATGAAAAAATTTATAAAAAAGTAGTAGAAATGGATCCGTCCATGGAAGAATTCATAGACGAAGTAAGAGAAATCGAACTTCCGGAAGATGAGGAAATACAGCAGTTGGAAGCCGGGCTGAGAAAAAAGGACAAAAAAGCAACGGAAAGGCTTATAGAACTGTATACGAGATATGCGGTAAGACTGGGTTTACAAAGAGCGGAAGAGCACGAAATGAATATCATAGATGCAATTTCGGAAGCGCATATAGGGCTTGTTGTGGCAGCAAACAACTACAATATTGACAGATGCGGTATATTTGAGGAATATGCACACACTTATATCATAAGCAGATTTGACAGAAATCAGGAAACAACAAGGAAGACAATGCATTATCCGGCTGGCCCAAAAGGAAATTACTTTAAAGTATACCGTAAGTTGAGAGATAATGGATATAAACCTGGAAATCTTAAAGAATCAGAGAAGAAGGAAGCATTTGAACTTCTTCGGAAGGAAACAAATCTGTCAGTAGAAGAGATAGAAATTGCTATGGATGCAATGATTCCGGAAGAATCCATGGAGCAGTATTTTGCAGAAAACTACATAGAAGAAAGCAATTGCTATACAAATGACGTGCCAGAAGAATTCATTACAGAAATGGAAGAAGTAGAGAAAGAAATAGACATTCATAAAGCTGCTGAGGCACTGGATCAGGTGATGGATACACTGGCTCCGAGAGAAAAAGAAATCCTCAGGCTGAGATATGGGCTGACAGATGGAAAAGAATATACACTGGAGGAAGTTAGGATAATAAGCGGGAATCCTCGGCAATTCAATTACCGAGATGAAAGCGCAGGAGTGTGCGTATCCGCACAAAAAATATAACAGCAAAAATTTATTTCTTATATCTCCTGATTCTTGTATTTGTTTTCAGAAGAAAGCAGGTCAGATCTGCGTTGAAAAGCAAGAGCATTTTGTGCTATGATATAAGCATAATAAAAACTATCAATCAGAAGGAGAATGGAGATGCTGCTGTCACATAAAACATCCATAAAGATCAGTCAGGAATATTCCAATATCATAGGGCATATGTGTTATGCAGCATCCAAACTCTGGAAT
>OLQR01000748.1_pt1 | contig 22626 bp, 24 predicted proteins | sample 1671881 | NCBI WGS metagenome assembly OLQR01 (sample SAMEA3136623, study PRJEB25190) | human gut metagenome | biome: human gut; feature: human-associated habitat; material: faeces | place: Austria | collected 2013 | reverse complement strand
GCCGTGGCGCTCGCGGGGCCGGTGGCCTTCGTGGGCCTCATGGTGCCGCACATGGTGCGCCGTTTCGTGGGGTCGGACTACCGGGCTGTCATTCCCTCCTCCATGGTGGGCGGGGCGCTGTTCATGCTTTTGGCCGATGTGCTCGCCCGCACGCTCATGGCGCCGAGCGAAATTCCCATCGGCATCATCTTCGCCATCGTCGGTGTGCCGTTCTTCATCTGGTGCGCGCGGAGGGAGGCGAGCGGCCTTGACTGAGCGGAGAAAATGGCTGCGCACGAGTGCGGTGCTGGTGATCTTAGCCGCACTGGCGCTGGTGGCCCTGTGGTGCGACATCAACGCCGGCTACCGCAGCATCTCTTTTGAGGAGCTGGGGCAGATCCTTTCCGGCACGGCGAGCCAGAGCCTCACCTACACCCTGGTGGACTTGCGCCTGCCCCGGGTGCTCACCTCGCTTCTGGTGGGCGTGGGGCTGTCCCTTTCCGGATGCCTTCTGCAGGGCGTCTCCCGCAACGACATGGCCGACCCGGGCGTACTCGGCATCAACGCCGGCGCTGGGCTGCTTGTGGCCGCCTTCATCGTCTTCGTGCCCGCGGGGCTCTTCCCCTCCGCGGTGGCCCTGCCGGTGCTCCTCTGGCAGCAATCCAAACGAAACCACCAGCGGCAGCCCTGAGGGGGCGCTGCTGGTGGTTTTTCGTAAATTCCCCGGAGCCGCATCTCTAGGTTCGGGGCCGCCATCAAGACTGCCTTGCGATGCTTTCCCCACAGAAAAAGTCGCCGCAGGAACCCTAGAGAATGGGCTTCCTGCGGCGACTTCTGGCACCCCCGGCTGGATTCGAACCAGTGGCCTGCCGCTTAGGAGTTCGCCCCAGTTTGCTAATTGCTTCGTAACCAAACACAAGGAAACCCAAGCGTTTTCAGGCTTTTTGCGTGTTTTATTCTTAACCATTCCAAAGGGTTTTACGGCTTAAATAACCTCTTTTTTCGGCCTCTGACTGGCAAGCAATTAGCAGAGGCGGCTGAAAAAGTTGATTGTTACACTGTAAAATATTATAAAGCTAAGACAAAGAAAAAGCAAGGTGGCTAAGTGAACCAAACCTTGCTTTTCTTCTCCTGTTATAAGGATTTTGCCAGCGTTTTCAGCAGTGCGGCCATCTCAGGATTATTCAGAAGTTTGAGAAGGAGCTGCTGATCCGTTTCCGGTTCTGCTGGTTGCGGCGCTGCCGCCTGCTCAATGGAGCGAGCATGAAGTCCATCCAGCTCATCCTCCGTTTTATGCCCGGAATAGAAGGCATCCTCAAAACGCTTGGCATTGAGCCGTCTGTCCTCGTCGATGATGTGAGAGTACACATCTGCCACCATCTTCAGCTGGGCGTGTCCTGAATCGCCTTGTACGGATTTCATATCGCCGCCGTTAAGTTTGAGTTTGTAGGTAATGCTGCTGTGCCGCAGGCTATGAAAGACTACCTTCGGAAGCCCGTTATCCTCAATCAGCTTATTCAGCGCCCGGTTGATAACCTGCCCTTCAATGGGCGTTCCCATCGGAGAACAGAATACTAAGCCATAATCGGTGTACTCATCTCCAAAAAGTTCTTTCAGCTCATTTTGCTCTGCCTGACGCTTGAGAAGCATTTCAGCAACCGTTTTGGGCAGGAATACTTTTCGGATGCTGGTCTTGGTTTTCGGCTCCTTTAAGACCAGCGCAGTATGTTTGGATACCAGAATAGACGGAAAAACCTTTATCACGCCTTTGCCGTCCAGCATTTCCAACGACTGCTTTTGCACTCGCTGTAATTCCTTGTTGACGAAAATGCTGGCGCAATCGTGAGAAATACTCTCAGCTGAAATATCAATACAGTCCCAGGTGAGTGCGAGCATTTCTCCCATGCGGAGCGAACAGGAAAACGCCAGATTCAGCGCCAGCGCCAGGTTATCATCGTCACAGAGTTCCAGAGCATGGAACAAGGTATCCGCTGTCCAGATTTCCCTGGGCTTGGTTTCACACTTGGGAAGCGTAGCGTTCAGCACAGGATTTCTGGAGATCATTTCCCACTTCACAGCCTGATTAAAAGCATTCCGCAGGATTTTATGTATTTCCTTTACCGTCCTCGGAGAAAGGTATTCATTTCGCGGAGTCTGGTAAGGGCGGGGTTTCGCTTTGACGGTCAGCAAGTCCCGGTAGTATTTATCCATCACGCGCGGCGTTGCCTGCTCCAGCGGCATATCCCCGATGATTGGGTTGATATAGTTATCAATCAAGGCACGGCGGCTTTCATAAGTGGACAGCGCCCAAGTGTTGATGCCGTAGATATTGATGTATTCCTCCAAAAGTTCCCGGATCGTCTTTGCTGTCGGCGCAATGAAGGTTCCGGTACTCTGCTGGTACTCAATCTGTGCCTTTCGCTTTTTCGCTTCTGCCTGAGAAGCGAAGGTTTCCCATCTCTGGCGCTTCACGCCGTTCTCATCCACGATATTATAAACGACGGAATACTTGCTCTTTCTTTTAACAATGGATGCCATCCTCATCACCTCCGTTTGCGGCTGAAACAATCCGATATTTGCTCTGGCCCTTGTACCAACGCTCAAAACTGTCTTTGCATATCAGCTTGGTACGGGAAGTTTGAATTGTTTCAAAGCATCCTTTTTGAACTAAATAGTAAACATTGTTCCGGTGGGTCCCCAGCAGGCGGGCAACTTCCGGCATGGTAAGGGTTTCTCCGAATTTTAGGCGGTCGGCTCGCTGATCTGCTACGGTGCGGTAAAAATCCTGGGATTCATACCACGCCCAGAAGCTGGCCCGGTCAATCCGCGTCCGGTTATCCACCTGGATTGTTTGGAATGGCTTCTTTTTCAACAGGTCATACAGGGTAGCTTCCTGCAATCCTAAAAGGGCAGCGGCTTCCCGAATGGACATTGTGGTTTTCTCCCACTTGGAACCGGGCGCTTCTCCATTGACTTTCTTGTAATGGAACTGTCCGGCATACCATTCTTCAAAGCTGTCCAGCATTATCCGCATCCGGCCAGCAGCCACTATCGTGCGAAACCGGTTCTGATGTACCAGCCAATAGGATTCCACTTTGTTCAAGCCTAATATCTGGCGCATCTCCCGGACAGAAATGCTTGTTTTCTTCTTTGGGGAAGGGGTAATGTTATTCATGTGCATCACCCCCGTTTCCACGGTCCAGCCATTCATCGAAGCTCTTTTTGGAAACCCGAATTTGGCCTCCCACTCGGATGCTGCGGAAATAATTCTTCCGAATCAACGCATAAGCCGTAGGGCGGCTGATGCTCAAAATATCCTGAATCTCCAGGACGGTATAGGTGCGTTTCTGACTGGAAACATCCACCTGTCCCGGCTCCAGGGCAGTCGTCACATGATTCATTGATACGATCTCCTTTCAAAATAGGCAAACAGCTGTTATGCCTATATTGTAAGGGATAAAGACCATATCATCCATGTTGTCGATCAGCCCCGCGACATCCTTGACAAATTAACCTTGATTGTCCAGCCAAGCATCAAAGCTGGCTTTCGATACCCGGATATTCCGCCCAATGCGAATACTGTGAAACAGATTCTTTTTAATCAGCGCATAGGCGGTCGGCTGGCTGATTCCCAGAATATCCTGGATTTCATCAACCGTGTAGGTCCTTTTCTCAGGAGCATAATGGGCCTGCATGGTTTCTGTTTCACGGTTCATTTCAGCAATTCTTTCTTCAAACATAATATAACCTCCCTCCGGTCATTGCCGGGTATTATTCTCAGCAATTTGGTTCAAATGCTCTGCACACTCTTTTTGGCACAAATAAAACTTTGACAGTCCTACACTGACCGCCAAAGCTCGATTAACCTCATTCATTGAGGATTTCTTCAATTTTCCTATGTACTTTTTCAAGCGTCGCTTGTCCAATGTTCTCAGCTGTTCCAATAGAACAACCGATGGTTCATTCAGGCAATTTTTCAAATCAAGGCAGCAATGTGTAGGCAGCTTGGCTTTTACATCCGGCTTGCTTGTAATGGGCGCTACGATTACCGTAGGACTGTAACGGTTGCCAATATCATTCTGGATAATCAGAACCGGGCGAAACCCCGACTGTTCCGAACCGAACACGGGATCAAGATTTGCATAGTAGATTTCTCCCCGCAAATATCTCCGCATGGCTTCCAATCTCCTTTCAAAAAGGAAATATGTAAAAAGCAGCTGCACGGCAAGGATGAAATGTTTTCATACACCACATTCTCCATGCAGCTGCTTTCTGATTTTACATTTACTCATTCTATTTGCCACGCACCCCGAATGATGGGGACATTACCGGTCGCCGCTGGCGCGGCTGTCATAACTCCGCAGCGTCGTTTTACTCGTGCGCCGCAGGGTTCCCCCCAAGTCTTTAGGAGGCCGTGAGGAAGTATCTTTAAGCACCCATATAGTCCTCGCGCCCGAAATGCCATCTTCGGGTTTCAGGCTGGCGTTGATCGCTGGGAGCAGCTTGGTTTCACCTCCTTAGCTGTCCGTTTCGGCGGCGCGCCTGATTCGCTCGTACATGGGATATGTACCGGTAATGCCGTCTATTCAGTTGTCAAGTTACAGAGAAGGGGAAAGAGAACTTGTCCTTCTATCTACTGTGTCATTTCAGAGCCTTTTGTTCCCCCTGTTTTATACATCTAAGAGCATTTTTGAAAGTTTTTTCAGACCACGATGGATGCTTCCACTGATCCGGCCTTTGCCGACCCCCTCGACTTGGGCAATCTCCGTCACACTCATGCCGAGATAGTACCGAGCGTAAATCCGTTTGGCCTGCTTATCCGGCAGAGCCATCACCGCAGCATAGAGCTGTTCCCGCAGCTGCTTATCCTCCAGGATTTCCTCCGGCGTTGGCGGCTGAACCAACACTACTTTCTCAATGCCGTTGTTGCAGTCCAGGGAGTATTGCGCTTTGTGGCGATACATCCGGCGTTTATAAGCAGCCTCCGCTCGGTCGGACGCCTGGATCACGGCAAGCACTTCTTCAGTGACTTCTACAAGGGTATCGGTTTTATAGACATCGGGATACAATTCCCGCAGGTTGATATATTGCATTATGTACCTCCATTTCGGTTGTGGGTGAATGAGTGACCGAAATGGGGTGGGGGCGAACGGCACCGATATGAATCGGGGCAATTCCCCAAAAAACGACAAGCAAAAACGCCAGCCTCCCGCAATGGGAAACTGGCGCAGCAAAACAGACTATTATTGTGCTGATAAACCTGCCCTGATAGTGCCGGTAGGAAGGTATGATTTTCTTGAGTGGAATTTAGGCTTTTTTTGACAGAACACTATCTGTCGGATTGTGTCGAAATGCTATGTTGTACATGGCGGCTCCCTCCGTAAGCCGCCGATTTTGCCAGCGTCAGGGCGTCGTCATTCTGTGTGGAGGACAAAAGAACGGCGGCCTTGATTTGCTCAAAGCCGCCGCTATAAAAGGGCATGGATAATGTCTGCTGAACGACGGCTTTTTTTCTTTTGCCGTCGCCCGGCAGCATAGTTAAATATGGTTTTCTTACTTTCTTTCGTAAATAGGAAAATTTTATAAAGTGTTTGTTCGTTTTCTTTTGTCAACAACAATCAATATAAGCCAAGATAGCACCAATGTCAAAATTAGCACAACGCCCGCAATTTCTGGCCGGAAGTTGGCTGTTGTACTTCCTGTATCTCCCGAATATTGAATAATCGACAATCCTGCGCTTATAGGGTAATAATCCTGAAATCCGTGCCCAGCCAATGGGATGCCTAAGAATCCATACACAAATACAAGAACTGTCCCTACCCAAAACCGGTTTTTAGCAGCCCCGCACCAACAAACAAACGGCAGTATGGAAATACAGATACAAAGCCCCATCCCACAGATTTGAATGAGTGCCTTTATTACTGCCATACCGTTCAAACCACCGGGATAAAAAAGCGCACTTATTCCTGTCGCCAGAAGAAAGCTATAACAACTGTAAAGAATAGATAATATAAGCAAAGCGCCGATTTTCCCCAGCATCAATTTCTTGTAAGAAATGGGGATCGTAAATATTTCTTTCAGCGTATCGTCCGTGTATTCCCGGTTTATCATGTAACCGCCCAGCAGCATCAGTGTAACGGGAAGGAAAAAGCCCATATTATTCCAAATTACCCCGTTTACCAAGTTGGCATACCCGTAATCAGAAATGGGGGCGTTTAAGGATTCCTGCTGCAATACGGATAGCAGAGGCGAACACAACAGCGTTATGATCCCTACCCAAAGGATATTACACCGCTTTAATTTTATAAATTCATCTTTTATCAAACGCATACCATTCACCGCTAATTATCCCATTTTCTAAAGCGATTACAGATGATCCAGCCAAATGCCACCGCATATATCAGAAGATATATCACACAGAAGATTGTGCTTACCGAGCTTGGCCCTATATCAAATGGGTAGCTTGCCGTATCTAAATTTTGAAAAAAAGGAAGGAGCCATCTGTTAATTACGTTTACAGGTAATATCATAAAAACATTGGGAGCAGCCGTCCGAATGGTTGCATTAGTAATGATGAATCCCATAACCGCATACAAGAAAGAACATAATACAGAGAAAATGTAATTCCTATTGAATACGACAATAAGGGCAATGCAAGGAAGGGAGGCAACCCATACCATAATTCCCGCAGCAATACAGAACAATAATTTAATTGCAAACTGCTCCACCGTCATGTGACCGATCAACGAAAATACCACCGTTGATACGAACGCCAAAATTGAATAGAGAACAGAAACAACTAATAGCACGATCAGCTTTGAAGAAGCCAGCATATTCATCGAAACAGGGACGATCTTCAATGATTTCAATGTGTTGTTATCGCGTTCTTCAAAAAACAGCATTGCCGCCACAATACAAAGGACGGGGATCAGAAGCATAAGCTGTCCCAAGTTGATAACAGACTTATATAAAAAATCGTACCCTTGCCCGGTTCTTGCCGCCAAGAGGGAGATAGGCGCAGGCAAAATCACCGCAGCCAAAGTAGCAATCAGGATAAACGGACGCCGCCGCATCTTAGAAAATTCTATCTTGAGCATTTTAAGCAATCCCAACACCCCCTGTGATCTCCTTGAAATAGTCCTCCAGGGTGTCGTGGCAAAGCTGGGAGCCGATAACCGCCACATCCTGCATTACCAAAAATTTATTTATTGCCGCCACATCAAGGGCAGTGTCATAAAGCCGCAAAGTATGTTCATCCTGCATGGTATAATCCTTCACATGAAATTCATGCTCTAAAAGCAGAGAGGCTTTTGACGCATCGGACACTTGGAGCAGGATATACTTGCGGTTTTTCTTTTCCAGTTCTTCCATGCTGCTTTCTTCCAGCAATACACCGTGGTCGATGATTCCGATGTCGTCTGCCAGCAGAGAAATTTCAGAAAGGATATGGCTGGAAATTAAAATGGTCTTACCGCGCTCGACACTTAAATCCTTGATGAAATTGCGTACTTCGGCAATACCAATGGGATCAAGCCCATTGGTTGGCTCGTCCAATATCAGCAATTCCGGATCATGCAGGATTGCGTTGGCTATGCCAAGGCGCTGTTTCATACCAAGAGAATATTTGCTGAATAGCTTTTTGTCCCGATAAGGAAGCCCTACAACCTCTAAGGCGCTTTTTACCGCATTAGGGTGGTAGATCCCGCGCATTTCAGCGAAAATTTTAAGGTTCTCTGTACCGGTCAGATTGGGATAAAAACCGGGATTTTCAATGATCGCACCAATGCGGGGATAAATTTGTTTCTCTCGGCCCTTGATGTTTTGGCCGAACACATCCACTTCGCCGGAAGTAATCGGCGCGAGTCCCAGGATCATCTTCATTATCGTGGTTTTTCCTGCTCCATTGCGGCCAAGCAGTCCGTATATACGGCCTGCTCTAACATGGAGATTAACAGAATTGACAGCCGTTTGTTCTCCATATACCTTTGTCAATCCCCGTGTTTCAATTACAAAATCACTCATGTGATTACCTCGCTTCTAATTTTATTGGACAAATTTCCTGATAAGCCATAGACCCACCAGGTAAAACAAAATTATGTTTCTGATTTGACTAATGCCTTTATTCTTTCGATAAAATCACAATCCGTTTTACTGCAGAAAACTCCGCCATAAAGCCTTGCCTTTTGTTTAAGTACATGGTCGCCATCACCGGACATAAGCAGAAATGGAATGGTTATGCCCTTTTGTCGGACTTTTTCAAGCAAATCTAATCCTGTGCCATCCCTCATGTTGTAATCAGAGCAGATCGCCTCAATTTCTTTTTCTTTGTCGCTCAACACCCGCAGGGCGTCTTTTACCCCTGTTGCCTCGTGAACCTCAAAATACTTTCCCAGGACAGAGGCCAGCAATTCCAAATAATCTAAATTATCATCTACAACAAGTATTTTTCTCATCCATGCTTCCTCCTTGCCAACAACTATCTATTTGCAATTTTACAGGAAGCAGCTTACATTCAGGTGAATTTTAGCTTACAGTTTAGTAAGGAAGAAGCAGGCGGGTTTTACCACCGCCTGCTTCTTATACATATTGCTGAAAAGCTATTACTGTGCGCTGATTGTGTCTACAATGGACATTTTCTGCATCTTTTTGATCGGCCCACGCACTGCCAAAACCACAGAAAGTACCATAATCAATACGATAATTCCAAGCTCCACCCAGGGAATAGTCCAGGAATCTCCCCACTTAGAATTTATCAGCAGGGCAAAGAGGACTCTATTGCAGATCAATCCCAGCACAGTACCAACTACACAGCCGGTTATCGCATAGGTGGATGCTTCGGCGATTACCATTCTGGAAAGCTGGCGGGTACTTAACCCAATCGCCCGGAAAGCGCCATACTGCTTTGTTCTGGCTGAAACACTCAACGCAATGCTGTTGATCACATTGAATACGGTAATTAAAGCAATCAGCGCCAAGAAACCATAGAGGAACAGCCATACACAGTAATAAACGCCCAATGTGCTGCTATTATCCATCCGTTTGTCTACAAAATCAAATCCGGCTCCGTAGGTGCGATGAATCGCATTCACATCTTCGTCTGTCGCGTCGGAGGATAACTGCATATCAATGATGGTATAGTTTTCTTCCCCGGTGATCTGACGGAATGTATCTTCGGAAACAATGATAATGCCGGAATCACCGGTATTATTGAACGGGCTGGTTGAGAGAAGCCCTGTAATTTGTATCTCCACAGGCTGGCCGCCAATTTGCATTGTTACCGTGTCCCCAACCTGCATACTGTTTTGTGTATCATATACGGTCAGCCCAGTATTCAATTCACTTTGTACCGTTTCCAATGAGCCGGACTGCAAATAGTCAGAGGCCCATTCAAATTGCTGCTGCTCATACGAAACTAAGATGGCGGTCTTTTCTGCCCCATTCACCGTAACAGGCACATCATACGCAAACATCCGGCCATAAACCGCATCCACAGCAGGATTTTCTTTCAGCTCGTCGATAAATGCCCTGTTAACGGAGCAGGAATTGTCCGAGCTTACAATGGATAGGTCCGGCGCCCACGGATACAACGGGGTCAGGGTATGGTTCATAAATGTGATCGTTACAGAAAAAGCCAGGAAAAGGACGATACTCAAAGCAAAGGAACACACCGTCAGCACAAAATTCTTGCGGCTTGCCTTTGCGTGGTGAATACCGAGCGCGGTATCCACTTTGAGGCGCTTTGTATTTGCCGCTTTGCGGATCGGCTGCAAGTCATTCGCATTGCCGGAAACTGCCGCCAGCGGGGAAACCCTTGAAGCCCTCTTTGCGGGAGAGCGGGCGGCCAAAAGCACCGTCAGCAATCCTACAATAATTCCCGCCACAATACTTGGCACACTGATACTAAACGCAGGCATCTCTCCGAAAAATTCAGGGCTAAGGAGCCGAAGGATAAAGCATAAGATCCATATTACGACCATCCCGCTTAAAACGCCCACGGGAATTGCAAAGCGGCACCAACTGAGAGCTTCTTTCCGCACCAAACGCATAACCTGTTTGGGTGTCGCTCCGATACAGCGCATCAATCCGAAAAACTCTGTACGCTGGGCAACATTGCTGTTCAGGCTGCTTGCAATCATCATAGTGCCTGCAAACAAAACCAACACAAACAGAACGGCAGCAGAAATATAGACCTGCATCATAAAGGAATCGCTACTCTGTCCAAGCAATCCGAGAAGTTTGGTGTTTTCTGAAACCTGTTCATCACTTAATCCAAATTGAGATTTCAGTTCAGAGATCCTGTTTTGGATATTCCCCGTATTTGAAAACTGGACATAAAAGAATGTATTATTTTCAGATGGCTCGCCATCCGCAGCAGTGGAAGTAATCGTGCGGTATTTTTCTGTTGTGATAAACACGCCATAAGAATCACTGCTCATAAGATTTGCAGTATTCTCAACAAAACCAGATATGGTAAATGCAAGTTCGGTTCCGTCAGGCAGGTTGACGGCAATCTGATCTCCAATCGACAAGCCAATCATTTCTTTTGCGTTTACCGATACCATAGCCTCGTTATCGTTCTGCGGGAAATTGCCCTCTGCGATTATGTCAGAGAGAATTTGGGTGAACAGCCCTTCATCACTTCCGCAAATAAGTGTTTCTGTTCCATTCAGGGTATATCCCTGATCGCCGCGAAAATTTAAGACATCATAAGCAACAACCGTCTCTATGTCAGAGCGCGCAGCGATAACTGCCGCATCTTCATCCGAAATATTGCGTAGTGCGATATGCCAATTTCCCGTTTCCGCCTGTGTTTTAATGATCTGGCTGCGGACAAACATATCTGCCATACCAAAAATGGTCGTAACAAGGAACACCGCCAGTACGATACAGAAAATGGACATCCGGCTTTGCTTGCGATGGACTTTTGCAGAAATAGGAACAAGGTCAAGATAATGCTTCATCCGTATTCCCTCCTAAATCTGCAAGCACACCATCTGTTACCCGGAACACCCGATCCACCGACGCGGTCAGATTTTTATTGTGGGTAATCATTAAGATTGTCTGCTGAAAGCGTCTGGAAGCCTGCGTGAGTAGATCAATCACATCCTGGCTGTTTTTACTGTCCAAATTTCCGGTAGGTTCATCCGCCAATATCAGCTTTGGCTTTGTAATCAAAGCGCGGCCAATCGCAACCCTTTGCTGCTGCCCGCCGGAAAGCTGGTTTGGCAGATGGTGGCGGCGCTCCGTTAGACCAAGCAGCGCCAGGATTTCCTTAACTGCCGCCGGATCAGGTTTGCGATAATCCAAAAGCAGCGGAAACATGATATTCTGCTCCACATTCAGCTCGGAAACAAGCTGGAAGGATTGAAAAATGAATCCGATATTCCGCCGTCTGAAAATGGTGCGTTCTTCCTCCTTCATAGAGAAAAGATTTTGACCATCCATCAATACCGTGCCGGAAGTAGGAAGGTCCAAAGCTCCTATACAGTTTAGCAAGGTACTTTTTCCAGAACCGGATTCACCAACAACGGCAGCAAATTCTCCCTTTTCCAGAGAAAATGAAACATTTTTTAAGGCGTCAACTTTTGCTTCGCCCTTACCATAGGTCTTACATAAATTTTGTACTTTCAAGATTTCCATATCATCAGCCTCCTTTCCTAAAGGATAACAAAGCCAGCTTACAATCAGGTGAATTTAATCTTACGATTCAGTAAGGAAGGAAACTGTGAAGGTTGTGCCTTCGTTCAACTCACTCTGAACGGAAAGCAGGCCGTTTTGACCGGTGATAATCGACTTTGCCAACGGAAGCCCCAGGCCAATCCCCGGTGTTTCAAGGGAATATTTACTCCGATAGAAGCGTTTGAAAATATGGTGTATATCTTCTGGTGCAATCCCACTGCCGCTGTCAGCAATAAAAATACGAAGTATCGCCGGTGTACGTTCCCATGAAATTTGAATCGTATCTCCCGGCTTTGTGTGGTCTAAAGCGTTTTTCACAATGTTTCCGATGGCTTCGCTCGTCCATTCCAGATCACAAAAGACCGTCTGCTCTGAATTGCCTTTCAGGATGATTTGCTTATTCTCCGTTTTGGCCCGGTCTGTCAATTCACTGATGGAACGGGAGATCAATTCTGTCACAGGGCAATTTCTTTTTTCAAAAACAATATTCCCTGTGTCCAGCCGGGTAATTTTCAGCATGGATTGAATCAATTCTTCCATTCGCTTTAGAGATACCCCGATCTTTTCTGAAAACTCTTTTACGGTTTCCGGGTTTTCCGGTTCATCCGCAATAATCTCCTGATACATTGTAATGGCAGCCAATGGTGTTTTTAGCTGATGGGATATATCAGAAATCGTACTTTTCAAAAATTCCTTTGCTTTATGGTCTGTATCACTTTTGGCTTGAAGCATTGTGGCAAGCTGCTCAACAGAAGCAAAAATATAAAAAATTGCTCCCTCGCTGTTTTGTGGAAGATGAAAGGAAAAATCGCCATTGATATAGTTCTCTATTACTTTCGCGGCCTGCTGATACAGCTTTTTCCTTCTCAGGAAGAAAACAAGCGTTCCGGCGAAAAGAAAAGTAAGCAAAACAGCCAAACCAATCAATACCGTTATCAGCGTGTCCCTTTGAAAGTGGGAAAGATAAGGCAGAGAATTAGCTGCCGCTTGGCTTTCAATTCCCAATTCTGCAAGCAATTCGATTCCGCCTTGACTTGTTTCGGTACTTGTCAGGGCATTGGCGATTACGTCTTTCGGAACGCCTTGTTCCAAAAGCGAAGAAGCAATAGCTTCATCATGTTCAATATAGCTGCTTCTGACAGCATCACTCTGATCTATGACAAACAGACCGCCCGCACATAAAGTCACAAGCGCAAAGATAGCCAGAAAAATGACATATCTGCGTATCTGTTTATCTTGAAGGAAACTCATACAGACACCTCTTTCCATTGATACCCGAACCCGCGGGCGGTCATTAAATGTTCGGGGTGGGAGGGATCTGTTTCAACTTTTTCACGGAGCCGCCGGATATATACAGATAAAGTATTATCATCCACGAAGTTACCGTTATCATCCCACAGCTCATTCAGGATCATTTCTCTTGTGACAATTTGGTTTGCGTTCCGCACCAAAAGACAGATCAGCCGGTATTCTACATTGGTTAGATCAAGTAGCTGCCCATTCAGCAGAACACGATTGCTCAAAAAATCTATGGAAATATCGCCACATTCAATCTCCGATCTTTTTTCTCTCTTAGAAATTCCGGCGCGGCGCAGTAAGGCACGAATACGGGAACACAATTCTCCAAGTTTGAAAGGCTTCGTAATATAGTCATCCCCGCCGGAATCCAAGCCTCGAATAACATTTACTTCTTCATCGGAAGCGGTAAGGAAAATGATTGGAATGTGTTCGTTCCTATTACGGACCATCTCGCATATTTCAAAACCTGTGCCATCCGGCAGGGTAACATCTAAAATCAGCAAATCATATTGGTCGATGTTCTGCAGCAATCCTTTTGCTTCTGATACAGTGCGGGCAACCTCAACAGCATAACCATTCTTTTTCAGAGAATATTGCAGCCCATCTATTAAACTCATATCATCTTCTAACAACAAAATATTATTTGCCATTCCCTTTGCGCTCCTTTCCAAGTTTGGTTCTGCCATCAATCGGCTTTTTTGCATCTTTAGGGATTAACCAAACCCGTCCCATTTTTTCTGCTCCGGGAATACGCCCATCAGAGCAATAGCTATTGATCTGCCGGGGAGAGATCCCCCATTTTTCGCCAGCTTCCCTTAAAGTCATGTAATCCATATCACATACCTCCGGTATTCATTATACTTCGCTTTCTCGAAGAATACAAGTGTGCGTTTGTAATCAGAAGTTGAAAATCAGCATAATCGTTCCTCTTTGCAGGCACAATAAGGTTATTCCTTGTCGGAAATCGGCAGGATACAATATTATTGAGGTGAATGATTATGCCGGTTGACGAACTGAAAGAACTGGGACTGAAGCTGAAAGCTGCCCGGAAAGAAAAAGGCTTGACGCAACAAGAACTCTCGGACCTCAGCCATGTTTCCACAAAGCAGATCGCGAATATTGAGAGAGGAAAAATGAACCCTTCTTATCTGATTTTGAAAGCTCTGGCAAAGGTTGTTCCGCTTTCTTTGGACTCTTTGCTTGCCCCTGAAATTTCTCCAGACGATGAAGGCGCAAACAAGATGAAAATTCTCTACATGAATTGTCCGCCAGAGATGCGGGAAACGCTTTTGCACCAGACACAGGGATTGTCAGAGGAATTGACGGAACTTTCTAAGAAATTTGAAAAAGAGTAAGCCAGCGAGTGAAAATGCTACTTTTCCCCGCTGGCTGTTTTCGTTTCCCGAAGAAAGTGGCAAGCGATGCCTGTGGCTATCCAGATAGCCCCACGCGCTTGTTGAGGGAAGTCCCCCAAGCCCCCTTGGAACACAGATTTTCAATCTGTGGCTGCGCGTTCTTGTGAACGCTTTTGACTGCGACCAGCTCACCGCTGGCCGTGGTCTTTTTCTTTCTGTTGCGGCTCGGTCTGCTCCATCGCCAGGACCCGATCCACGTTATTCTTGACCGTCAGCAGCTCCCGCATGGTGGCGCGGGCCTGCCGGTACTCACCGTAAGCCTTTTTCTTGTCCGCCAGTAGCTGGGCGTACTCGGTCTGAAGCTCCTTGATGGTGGGCAGCTTCTTCACATTCAGCTCATTGAAGGCTTCCTTGGCGGCCTGGTGCAGCAAGATTTCCTCCTCATGCTCCTGCCGGAATTTCTTTGAATACCCGGCCTTGCGGTAGGCCACATAGGTCTCGCGGGTCTTGGCGTAGTTGACGATGTGGGTGCGCAGCACGGCAATCTCGGCCATGCGCTTCTCAGCGGCCTTGATCTGATCGGACAGCGCATTATAGCGGGCCGTCGCCTCTGCTGTTTTGGTTTCCAAATCGGCATAATCCAGCAGCCCATGTTCGGACAGGTAGTTGAGGGTCTGTGCCATCTGCTTGAGGTTGAACACCTTGGCCCAGCGGGCGTACCCGGCACCTTTTCCGGCCTGGAGTTTGTCCTGGATGTCCACCAACAAATTGACCTTGGGCGGAGCAGCCTGCACAGCCGTTAGCTTTCGGGGAGTATGCTCCTTTTGGCCTGAAAGAACCGCCAGCAGATCATCCAGCGTGTAGCCGTCACCCAGCCGGTCAAAGCGGACGTTGTTGCCCCAGCCCTCCGCGCTGATGGAGATGGTTTTGCCGCGCCGGTGGACGGTGAAGCCGTCCTGCTCCAGCAGGCGCAGCAGCTCCTCCAGGCTGGCCGGTTTCTGTGCCAGCGCCCGGTCGATGGCCTGGCGCAGCTGCTCCTTATGGGAGGGCTTGGCCGCGTCGCCCAGCCACTTGTTGTAGCTCTGTCCGCGCCGCTTGGGAGCCTCCACGATGGAGTAGCCGTTCTCGACGCAGATGGTGTCGCTCAGGCGGTGGACAGCGCGGGTGCTGCCCCAAAAGTTGCGGAACTTGCGGTCACACTCCAGCGTGGTGGAGTTCCATATAATATGGTTGTGGACGTGGGCTTTGTCAATGTGGGTACAGACGATGAAAGCGTGCTTGCCTTTGGTAAAGCGCCGGGCCAGCTCCACGCCCAGCCGGTTTGCTTCCTCCGGCGTAATCTCGCCCGGCACAAAGGACTGCCGCAGGTGGTAGGCAATCACGTCATCCTTGCCACGCACCCGGCCGGTGCGGGCAGCGTAGGTCTGCTTGTCCAGCAGGAACTGGGCATCGGCCACGCGGCTATCGCACTGATAGCTGGTGATGAGCCTGCCGTGGTCGGTCTTGTCTGGATTTTTTACATAACCAATGATATCGCTGATCGCCTTGCCGACCGTGCGGCCCTTGCCGGTGTGCAGCGGTATAATGCGGGTGGTGGCCATGTGGGGTCCGCCTCCTTTCCAAAAAATAAGCGGCCTGCTTATCACAGACCGCATCGGTTTACTCTATATCAGTTTCCTCGTCCATATAAAAATCGAAATCTTCCTCAAAGTCATCTTCCAATTCATCCAGTTCTATCCTGGGCGGGAACCGCATTTCATATTGTTCCGTCGCCAAGGTCCGCACGGCATCCCGCCGGTCTTTCATCCGTTTCTTCAACCACGAAAGCTGTTCTTTGGATAATCGCCAGGGAAGGTTGACCAGCCGGGTAAGTGCCATTTCTTCCGCCTGCTTTTCTGGCGGGAGGGCGGCGCAGGTTTTACAAATGTGCGCGGCGTGACCCTTGCCGGAAAACTTTTCGTTTGCCTTATACTCGCCACAGACCTTGCAGTAGTGTCCACGCTTTTTCATGCCGTGCCCTCGCAACGAGCGAACAGCTGACGGACCGCAGCCATGACCGTATTCCAGCCAAGGTCGGACGCATAGGAAAACTTTTTCTGATAGGCCACCCACAGGTCCTGCATGACCGGGCTGGCCTCCACTTCATCAAAGACTTCGGCGGCCTCGGCCAGATGGCGCTCGGTGCCGCGCTTGTGGGCTGTCGCCAGAAGCGCGTCATGGAGAACGTGCGGGTCCAGAGTGCTGCCATAGAGTTGTTGCAGGATGGCGATGTCGTAAAAATCTCTCATACGGGTGTTGGTCGTGGTCCGGGTGATGATGGTTTCCAGCTTTTCGGCCAGCACGGTCTCCAGGTTATAGGCCCAAACGTCGATGGAACGGTCCTCCAGCATGAGCTTGAAGCTGTACCGCACCTCTTTAGGGGTGATGGCGTCGCCGGTAGAAATGTCGATTTTCAGCGGGGTGCGCACCCCGTCAAAGAGCGTTGTCATCGTCACCCGAATGCCGGGATATTCCGCTTCATCCATGATTTCCGAAATGCTTTTCACCTGGAAGGTAACGCCGTCGTCAATGGGAACGGCGATGATCTCGGCCATCATGTTCTCCACATCCTCCACGCTGACGTTGGCCCCCTTGACCGTTGCGTCCAGGTCCATCGTGGAGCGGGCATCCAGACCGACCATCGCGGCCACCAGCATACCACCCTTGAGGATGAACTTGTCCCGGTATGAGGAAAGAGAAATACGTTCAAGAAAACGCTCCATCATATAGTTGCGCATCAAAACCTGCGCATCCGCAGCATTTTTCTTTGACAGGTTACGGATCAAATCTTTCAGCTGTCTGGCTGTCTTTATCATAGCAGTACCTCCAAATACTGGCGTAAAATCTTCTCGACCCGGAACAGCTTGGCATAGCGCACCAGCGTCCGCAGGTCCTTATCTTTCCGGCGAGCATACGCTTTCAAAGCGTCCTGGAATGTCTGCATCTCGATATGGCTCCGGCTGCGCAGCACATCGCAGATCGTCCGTTCCATATCATAGACCGGCACATCGTGACCGAAGGGGGTCTGCGCGGTTGTCAGGCCGACCTCATGCAGCTCCGCCTTGATGGTAAAGACCTGAACGCCCTCATCCTTGAGCCGGGTGGGGTTGTACCCTGTCTTGACCGTGACAGAATAGGCCAGCGGCTCCCGGTCAGTCAGGTCGTGGAAAAACAGCGCCGTTTCATGGGAAAAAACTGCCTGCGGACAGCGAAGATGCAGCAGATACATGGCGTCCACCCAGGCATCTTTGGAAAGATAAATCCCATGCGCCGCCTGTTCCAGCCCACGAGACTGCACGAATTGATAAAAAACAGGTTTTGAGATCCCGGCCGCGAGGGCCTGCCCGGTGCGCAGCATTCCGTCCTGACGTTCCATCAGCTGGTCCAGCTGTTGAAATTGGCTCACGTTCTTCACCTTCCTTTCATGCTAATATTATACGCGAAATTAGCACGAAAGTAAAGTCAAAAAATTGCCGGGCAATCACTCCCGGCAATTCTTCGCTTCCTATTCAGCCGTACACCGCGTCCTGGATCGCATACCGCAGGTCCTGCACCTTACCCACCAGCCAGGCAGCGGCCATCGGCAGGCCCAGCGGGCTGACCAGGAAGGCAATCACCAGCAGGATCAGGCCGTTTTGCGGCGAGTAGGTCACAAGCACCGCGATCCCCAGTAGCGCCACCACTGCGGAGGCCAGGCCGAAGATAAAGCTGGACACATACAGCAGCCCGAAGCACAGCCAGGTGAACAGCATCAGCGCCAGCACCACCGGCGCGGCAAGGATTTTCAGCCCCAATTTCAAAATAAACAGCACCGCCCTCATTTCAGCGCCTCCTTCCGCCAGTCCAGGTATGGCTGGCACAGTTCCTCTACGGCCTTTTCATCCTCCTCTGTGACCTCCCGGCGTCCCCGTGTCCGGCAGATCATGGCAAAGTCCTGAAAATCCGAGAGAAGTATATCAAACAGTTCCTCCGGGGTCCGGCAGAGAATGCCGTCCACGCAGTAGCGGGAATCCTTGTCCCAGCTCAGTCGGACGTAGCCGCGTTTGCAGGGAAGAACTTCTTCCTCCGGGTCACGCAGCAGGTACTCTTGAAAAATCTCCAAGACGTTTTCAAACGTCAACATCAGCCATCACCTCGTTTCTGACTCCATTATCAATCACAGCCCGCCAAAACGCAACGATACCGGCAAAGAAAAAAGAGGGAGGCCCGGCGATGCAGCCTGCACGCGCCGGACCTCCCTCAAAGCCGGGGCGTATGCCCCTGTCACGACAGCTTTACCAGCTGGGTCAATACCTGATGCACCCCATCCCACAAAGCCTCCTGCCGCCGGGTTATATCCTCCAGGTCGGCGTCGTAAATGCGCCCGGTTTCATGCGCACGGCGGGCCAGCTGGTTTAAGTTGTTGCTGGAATAGCGCATCAGGGAGACCAGTTCCTTCAGCTCCGGCAGTTCCAGGCGCACCACATAACCGTCCAGGGCCATCTTGCGCAGATAGGCTTCCCGGTTCTTTGTCCCCAGCTGGGCCATCTTCTGTTCGATCAGCGCCAGTTCTTCCGGCGAGACCCGGAAGTTCAGCTGCACCTCCCGCTTGCGCTTGGGGGCGCTCACCGTTCCGGCTCCTTTTTCTTATGGATGGGGGATTTTTTCTCCGGCTTTTCAGCAGGGCGCGGCTCCTGTTTCAGCTGGCGGCGGACCGAGGGGCGTCGCTGGCGCAGCTCCTTGGAGCGGTCCTCGCTGGCCAGGATGGTGACATAGGTGCCGGGCAGGTCCTTCATGCCGGTGATCGCCAAACTGCGAAACGGCAGCAGCGCCATCAGCTGGTCGTGGGCCTGGGTGCCTGCGCGGGCCAGAAAGTCCGGCGAAACGCGGGCCATGTAATGGGTACCGTGGGGGCTGTTGGGCGTATCCGGCGCACGAAGCTCCTGCAAGAGCCGGGCGGCCTCGGCGTGGATTTCCTCCGGCGTCAGCGGCTGGAGCCGCAGATAGTCCTGCCGCGCCTGGCTTAAGAACAAATCGACCAGGCCGGAGTGGCTGTCCACCACAAAGTCCAGGTTGCGTTCGCCGCCAAAGCCGTCCGGGTTGGGCGGGATGTCCACCGTCCTGGCCCACGTCTTGTTGGCCGGGCTGAAACGCTCATCCCACTCTTTCTGCTGCACGGTGTTTGCCAGCACATAGAGAGTGCGGGTGTAGCCGAACTGCTCGATCACCTGGGGTACCGCGTCCTTGTCCAGCCGGTTGTCCCGGTAATGTTCCGAAATGGACGCCTCGATGGCCTCCTTGCAGGCGATGTTGGCGCGGCGGGACGCCCGGTACAAATCCAGGTCGCCCTGTTCGCGGGCATAGGCGGCGTCGTGCCGGTAGAGCGGCAGTCCCCGCTGGGCGTCCAGCGCCGCCTCGGCCCGCTGTTCGATGCTGTCCCGCACCACATCCATGTAGGAAGTTTCCCGGTCAGAAAACTCCTTGTAGACATCGGCCAGCGGGGACGGCGATGCCAGCAGCGCGGCGGCCCGGCTTTGGGGCAGGTCAAGCTCCTCCATCGCCATCAAAATGTCCTCCCGGACCGTGTACTCATAGGTATGCTTTAGAATTTCCTCCGGGGGCTGGCTTTTCAGCCAGTCCCGGAACTTGTCCTGTTCGGCGGCCATCTTTTCATAAAGGGCCGTGTTTTTATCGGTATTCATCTTATCGCACCTCCTGTTCGTGGTGTTTGGGTTTCTTTTCGGGATTGCGCGGCGGCACCGGGCGTTTCAGCCCTTCCAGCACCGAGGGGCGGCTGCTCTTGGCAAGCACCGCCTCCGGCGCAGGGCGGCCCCGGCCGTCCATATTCAGCAGTACGTCCAGCTCGGCCAGCCGGGCAGATTTGTCCCGCAGCTCCTGTTCCTGGGGGAAGGGCTTGCCCACCTCCGCTTTGGCGGCGGCCTGCTGCTGGTAGAGGTTGTCCAGTTGGTTCTTCACCGCCTCCAGCCGCTGGGGCATCTGCGCCAGGGCATTGTCAATGCGGGTCAGGTTGCCACGCGGGTCGGTGCCCAGGGCCGCCCGGTGGGTCATCTGGCCTTTCAGCAGGAGCGTATACTCCTGTTTCCATGCGTCAAACTGCACCGACATAGCAAAACCCCGGTAACTGCCCACCGGCACCGGGTCGGACCCTTTGACCTCCTTGCAGGCATCCAACAGGGCGGCACCGGCGTTCTCTTTGTCGGTGAGGGTGTCGCCCCGCACCTCCATGCCAGCAAAGCCGTCCTCCGGGTGGGGGTGTTCCGCCAGCGTTTTCATATCGGTTTCCAGCCCGGCGATAAAGCCCTTGTTTTTCTCGATCTCCTCCGGGAAGGTTTTGAGCAGCTGATCCTCCAGACGGTACTGCTTGCTCTGGTGGTCGGCCTTCAGCAGCTTCAGCCGGGACACGTCCACATCCAGGTCCATGCGCTCCTTGATACGCGGGTCCCCGGCGCACAGCGCCTTGATCTCGGCAAAGGAAAGCGCCGTTTCGTCCACATCGTCGCAGGAGCGCACCGGGCTTTTACTGGTCATGATCTGGCTGATAAACCGTTGTTTATTCTCAACGGTCTGCCAGAGGTAAGCGTCAAATGTCCCCTCGGTGACGTAGCGGAACACATGAACAGTCTCATTTTGGTTGCCCTGGCGCTCAATGCGGCCCTTTCGCTGGGCCAGGTCGCCGGGCCGCCACGGGCAGTCCAGGTCATGCAGCGCCACCAGACGGTCCTGGACGTTGGTGCCCGCGCCCATTTTGGCGGTGCTGCCCAGCAGGACGCGCACCTGGCCGGTGCGGACCTTGGAGAACAGCTCCTTTTTGCGCACCTCGGTGTTGGCCTCGTGGATAAAGGCGATCTGTTCGGCGGGCACGCCTTTGGCGATGAGCTTCTGCCGGATGTCCTCGTACACCGTAAAGGCCGGTTCCGGCTCATCCAGCGGCACCGCGTCCTCCAAAGCGTGGAGGGTCGGGTTGTCCAGGGCTTTTGCCACCTTTTTGGCGGGCTTGGCCTGGGGCGTGGAAATATCGCAGAACACCAGCTGGGTCAGCTTGTCGGCCTCGCCGTCCCGCCAGATCTGCATGATGTTGTCCACGCACTGGTTGACCTTGGTCCCCGGTTCGTCCGGCAGCATCTGGTTGATGATCCGCTGGTCCAACCCCAGCTTTCGCCCATCCGATGTGATCTTGAGCATATTGTCCACCGATGGGTCCACCGTGCCGCTGTGTACCAGGGAAGCACGCTCGGAGAGTGCCTTCACCATTTCCTGCTGCTGTTCGGTGGGCTGGGCCACGATGTTGTGGTATTCCACCTGGGGCGTGGGCAGGTGCAGCTGGTCGGCGGTCTTGATGTCCGCCACCTCTTTGAATAGGTTCATCAGCTCCGGCAGGTTGAAAAATTTACTGAACCGGGTGCGTGCCCGGTAGCCGGTGCCCTCCGGGGCCAGCTCCAACGCCGTCACCGTCTCGCCGAAGCGGGACGCCCAGCAGTCAAAGTGGGCCATGCCCAGCTCTTGCAGCCGGTCATACTGGAGATACCGCTGCATGGTGTAAAGCTCAGTCATGCTGTTGGAAACCGGCGTGCCGGTGGCAAAGATAACGCCCCGGCTGCCGGTGATCTCGTCCATGTAGCGGCATTTGGCGAACATATCCGAAGATTTCTGCGCGTCCGTTGTGGAGAGACCCGCCACGTTGCGCATTTTTGTGTAGAGAAACAGGTTCTTGTAGTTGTGCGCCTCGTCCACGAACAGCCGATCCACGCCCAGCTGTTCAAACGTCACCACATCGTCCTTGCGGCCTTCCGCTTGCAGCTTTTCCAGCCGTGACTCCAAAGATTTTTTCGTGCGCTCCAGCTGCTTGACCGTGAAGCGTTCCCCGCCGCTGGCCTCCACCTCGGCAATGCCGTTTACAATCTCGTCGATCTGCTCATGCAGCAGCCGCTCCCGGCGCTCCACGCTGATGGGGATTTTCTCGAACTGGGAGTGGCCCATGATGATGGCATCATAGTCGCCGGTGGCGATCCGGGCGCAGAACTTCTTGCGGTTGTGCTTCTCAAAATCCTTTTTGGTCGTAACAAGAATGTTGGCGGACGGATACAGCCGCAGAAATTCACTGGCCCACTGCTCGGTCAGGTGGTTTGGCACCACGAATAAGCTCTTTTGGCACAGCCCCAGACGTTTGGCCTCCATCGCGGCCCCTACCATTTCAAACGTCTTGCCCGCGCCCACCTCATGGGCCAACAGCGTGTTGCCGCCGTACAGCACATGGGCGATGGCGCTTTTCTGGTGT
>OLQR01000747.1_pt1 | contig 22626 bp, 21 predicted proteins | sample 1671881 | NCBI WGS metagenome assembly OLQR01 (sample SAMEA3136623, study PRJEB25190) | human gut metagenome | biome: human gut; feature: human-associated habitat; material: faeces | place: Austria | collected 2013 | reverse complement strand
TGGGGAACGAAGCCCAGAACCGCGCCGACACCGGCGACGATGCCGTCCATGATCAGGCCGTACAGCCAGCCAGCAACGCCGATGGACTCCAGCAGGCCGCCCAGAGCGTTGGGGACGATCTCGCCGAACAGAACATCGTTGGTCCAGTCGGTGGCAAAGGTGCCGATGCCGATGCCGCCGTCCGCAACGGAGGTGCCCATCGCGATGGCGTACATCAGCCACATGATGGCTGCGAAGATCGGCAGCGCCAGAATACGGTTCGTGACGATCTGGTCGATCTTATCGGAGGCGGTCAGATTCTCGGTACGGGGCTTCTTCTTGACGGCCTTGTCAACAACACCGTTAATGTAAGCGTAGCGCTGGTTGGTGATGATGCTCTCGGCGTCATCATCCATCTCCTTCTCGCAGTCAGCGATGTGTGCGTCGAGGTGGTCCAGCAGCTCCTTGCTCAGGTTCAGCTCAGCCTGCACCTTGTCGTCGCGCTCGAACAGCTTGACGGCGTACCAGCGCAGGAAGCGGTCATCGACCTTGCCCTGGATGGACTCCTCAATGTGGGCGATGGCGTGCTCAACACTGCCGGTAAAGACGTGAGGCAGCTCACCGGCCTTGCCCTTCTTGGCGGCGGCGACGGCCATCTCAGCGGCCTTCTCGCTGCCCTCGTTCTTCAGGGCGGAGATCTCGACGGCCTCGCAGCCCAGCTCCTTGGACAGCTTGTTCAGGTCGATCTTGTCGCCGTTCTTGCGGACCAGATCGATCATGTTGACTGCCATGACAACGGGGATGCCCAGCTCGATCAGCTGGGTGGTCAGATAGAGGTTGCGCTCGATGTTGGTGCCATCGATGATGTTGAGGATGGCATCGGGCTTCTCGTTGACCAGGTAGCCGCGGGCGACGACCTCTTCCAGCGTGTAGGGAGACAGAGAGTAGATACCGGGCAGGTCCTGGATCACGACGTCGTCGTGGCCCTTCAGCTTGCCTTCCTTCTTCTCAACGGTAACGCCGGGCCAGTTGCCGACATACTGGTTAGAACCGGTCAGGCTGTTGAACAGGGTGGTTTTACCGCAGTTCGGGTTGCCTGCCAGAGCAATTTTAATTGCCATTGATTATACCCCTTTCTGAAATTTACTCAACCTCGATCATTTCAGCATCAGCCTTGCGGACGCTGAGCTCGTAGTTACGGACGGTCAGTTCCATCGGGTCGCCCAGGGGGGCTACCTTGCGGACGTAGACCTTGGTGCCCTTGGTCAGGCCCATGTCCATGATGCGGCGCTTGACAGGGCCTTCGCCATGCAGCTTGGCAACGGTGACGGTCTCGCCGACCTGTGCATCTTTCAGAGTCTTCATACTTTGTTCCTCCTCTTAAGGTACAATAAATCAAACAGCCTAGGGCTGAGATTCCCTTTTTATCAGCCGACAATAATACGCATGGCCAGCGTCTTATCCAGCGCAATGCGGGCTTCCTTGACCTGGATGATGAGGTTGCCACTGATCTCGTTGACAACGGTAACGGTCTCGCCCACAACAAAACCCAGCTCGGCCAGATGCTGGCGGACTTCGTCCTTGCCGGTGATTTTCTGGATGGTAACGGTATCGCCTGCTTTAGACATCGTCAAAGGCATTCCATACACTCCCCTTTTTTGCAAGTCTGCAACACATTAGCCTATGCTAACATATTGGATGAAAGCACGCGGTTAGAACGTTCTAACCGCTTATGTCGGTAGTTTACCACCACTAACTCCCGGTGTCAAGATGTGAGTTAGGCATGGCGAACACTTTTGGAAGATTGCACAGTTATCCATAACTAACCTTTGTAAAATTTGAATAAATCGTAAATGCTTGGCGGCGGGTGTTGCCGTGTACATCATTTATAGAGTCGTAGGGGCCGGGCATGCCCGACCCGCAGCGTTTACGGCGGCAGCCCCCATTATCCAATGGATTTGCAGGGAGGGGTCTTGACCGCTTGACGGCGCCCCCCTACAATACAAAACAGGGCAAGGTCCCCCCCTGCCCTGTGCGTATTTATTGCGCCTTCTTCTGTTTCCTTGTCTCCACAAGATGCCGTACCGCCAGCACGGGATGGTGGAACAGCATCCGCGGGCCGCTCCAACGCATGACCTGGCGGATCTGCTCCCGCATTTCGGGCTTGTAGCAATGGGTCTTGCAGACGCTGCAAAACGTCTTAGTCGCCATGTGCGGGCAGTGGTCCACCCGCGCATCGGCGTAGTCCCGCAGGGCCGCGCAGTCGGGGCAGAGCTGGCCTTTCGGCGTGCCGTGGTTGCCGCGGCAGTATAGCTCGATCATCAGGCCGACCGTTTCTTTCTCCTGCCGGCGCTTTTTCTCCGGGGTGTCGGGAACACCGCCCCCTACAACGTTCTTGTCGGCCATCAGCTCATTCTCCCATTCTCGACCGAGTAGGTCGTGTCGGCAATGCGCATCGTCGATGCCCGGTGGGATACCAGCACGACGGTCTTGTTTGCGCGTTCCTCGGCCAGGCTGTGCAGGATGACCGCCTCGTTCAGGCTGTCGAGATTGCTTGTCGGTTCGTCCAGCAGAATGAACGGTGCGTCATGCAAAAATGCCCGTGCCACGCCAAGGCGCTGCCGCTCACCGCCCGAGAGGGTATCGCCCAGCTCACCGACGGGAGTGTCGTAGCCCTGGGGCAGCGTCATGATAAAGTCGTGGATGGACGCCTTTTTGCAGGCCTCCACGACCTGCTCATGGGTCGCGTCCCGGTTAGCGATTTTGACATTTTCCTCAATACTGTTATGGAATAGCATGGTATCCTGCTCGACAAAGCTCTCCGCCCCGCGCAGCGACGCCGTGTTGATCCCCTTGATGTTTTCGCCGGAAATCTCCACCCTGCCCAAATCGGTATCCCAGAACCGCATGAGCAGTTTGAGCAGCGTGGATTTGCCGCTGCCGCTGCGGCCGGTGATGCCCACGACCTGGTTCTGCGGGATGTGCAGCGTGACTTCCTTTAAGATCTCGCTGTCGCCGTAGCCGAAGGTCACGCGGCGGGCGTCGGCACCAGTAAACACGATGTCCTTGCCGCCGACGACCTCTTTCACGGCGGGCTGCTCATCGAGGATGTCCAACACGCGGTTGCCTGCGGCAAAGGTGTTTTGCAGCCCGGTACCGAGGTTTGCCAGCGCAATGACCGGGCCAAAGCTGCTCATGAGCGCCACGGTACAGACCAGCGCACCGTCAAAACCGATGGTCCCCGACGCGCACAAGGACCCCATCAGCGCCAGCATACCGCCGTCCAGCAGCAGGATGATGGCCCCGGTTACGGCTTGTGCCGTGCCGCCAGCCTCTTTCAGGCGGCGCTCCTGCCCGGCCAGCGCGTCGGTGCGCTGGTTGATCTGCGCTAAGCGGTGCGCACCGTCGTTGTATTGCAGGCTCTCCCGCACGCCGCGCAAGCTGTCCAGCACAAAACCGTTCAGAGCGCCGAACTCCGCACGAAAATTTTCGCCAGACTTGCGCGAACCCTTGGCGGCGGCCACCGGGACACCGATGCCGATAATGGCGTAGGCCAGGGCGGCGTAGAGTCCCAGCAGCGGCGCATAACTGCCCATAAAGCACGCCATAACGATGCTTACGATGACCGCAATGCAGATGGGCGAGATCGTGTGGGCGTAGAAAACTTCCAGCAGTTCAATGTCGGCGGTCAGCACGGCAATCAGGTCGCCCTTGTCGCGGCCTTCCAGCTTTGCGGGGGCCAGCTGGCGCAGCACGCCAAAGACCTTGTCGCGGATGAGGGCCAGCAGCTTGAAGGCAATAAAATGGTTGCAGCCCTGCTCGGCGTAGTGCAGCACGCCGCGGGCTACGGCCAAAATCGGCAGCAAAATACATACGGTGCCAAGGGCAATAGGCGCGGCGGCCAACAGCGTGTCCAGCAGCGCATAGACGCCCAGAACCGGGATAAAGATAGCGCAAAGAAAGCCCGCCACACCAAGCAGAACGGCGCATACCATGACCGGGGCCAGCGGCTTGACCAGCCCCACAAGGCGGCACATGACGTTGAAATTGCCGCGCGTGCGTTTGTTTTCCATCACTGCGCCCCCTTTCCGTAGTTTTCCAGTGCCTGCTGGCGGTTCCACAGGTCGGCGTACAGCCCGCCCTGGGCCAGCAGTGCTTCGTGTGTGCCCTGTCCGGCCAAGTGCCCATGATCCAGCACGTAAATATTGTCCGCTTTCGTGACGTTGGCCAGGCGATGGGAAATCAAAATGACCGTCTTGCGCCCGGCCAGACGATGGATGCCCGCCATGATATCGTTCTCGCTCTCTACGTCGATATTGGACGTAGCTTCGTCAAAGATATAGATGGGGCTGTCATGCAGCAGGGCGCGGGCCAGCGCCAGACGCTGCCGCTGGCCGCCGGACAGGTTGCTGCCGCCTTCGGCCAGCTGAGTGTTCAGGCCGTCCTCGCTGCGCAGGAAATCTGCGAGGTTGACCTGTTCCAACGCGCCCCACAGTGCGCCGTCGTCAGCGTCGGGTGCGGCCATCCGCAGGTTGTCTGCCACCGTACCCTTGAACAGGTGGCTGCCCAGGCTGACGAGGGTCACGTTTTTCAAAAGGTTTGCTTCGTTGACGGCGGAAAGCTCCTGCCCGCCGATGGTTACGCTGCCGGTGTAGCCAGCTGCGCGGCCGGTCAGTACAGCAGCAATCGTCGATTTGCCGCAGCCGCTCTCGCCCACCAGCGCCGTAAAGCTGCCCTGGGGAAAGTCGAGATTCAAGCCGTACAGCGTCTCTTTTTCGGCGGTGTAGCCAAAGTGCAGGTCACGGCAGGCAATGGCGCAGCCCGTGCCGATCTCGGCGGTCCTGGCATCGCCCTCGGGCAGATCCAGCAGCTTAAAAATTTTATCGCTGGCGGCCATGCCGTTCATGGCGACGTGGAAATACGACCCCAGCGCGCGCATGGGCAGGAAGAAATCCGCCGACAACAGCAAAATGCAGAGCGCGCCCTGCAAACCCACGCGGCCCGCGGCAAACTCTTTAGCCGCCACGGCAATGCCCAGCGCCGCGCCGCCGTAGGCGATGACGTCCATAACGATGATGGAGTTCAGCTGCATCGTCAGGACTTTCATCGTCACCTTGCGGAAATGCTCGGCCTCGCGGTTCATGGCCGTATGGCGGGCTTCGTCTGCCTGGTAGATTTTGAGTGTGGTCAACCCTTGAAGGTTTTCCAGAAAGCTGTCACCCAGCGCGGCGTACTGGCCCCAGTATTTGCCCAGCAGTTTTTTGGCAAATTTCTGCACAGCCACGATGGAAACCGGAATCAGTGGCACGCAGATCATCAAAATGACCGCTGCCCGCAGGCTGACCGGGGCCAGCGCGATAAACAGTGTGAGGGGCGCGAGCATGGCGTAGAAAAACTGCGGAAGGTACGCGCCGAAGTAGGTCTCGAGCTGTTCGACGCCCTCGCCCGCCAGCTGCAGGACCTCGGCGGTGGGCACGGCCTGGGTGTAGCTGCCACCCAGGCGCAGCAGTTTTTCATAGATGGCGGCGCGCAGCGTCTTTTTCACGGTGCGGCTGGCGTTGTAGCTGGCCGAAGCCGCGCCCCGGGTGCAGAAGAACCGCACGACGAGCGCACCCAGCAGCACAAGCAGCGCGGCGGACAGACTGCCCTGGCCGTACACAAGCCCCGCCAAAAACGCAGACACGGCAAAGATCATGGCAATATTGGCCAACAGCGCCACCCATTGCAGCGCCACATTCCGCGCGATATACCGTTTGGAATCGCCCATCATGGCGATCAGGCGTTTGTTTATCATCATAGTTTGTGGTTCCTTTTAGTAGAGTTGTAGGGGACAGACATATCCGATGTGTTTACTCTTTCTCCGTCGTGCGCAGGGGCAGATAACCGGCATCGCGGATGGCCTGACGGATGGCGTCTTCGTCGGCGTCGGCCTTGGTCCAGACCGTCACCTTCTGGGCGCTCAGGTCTGCCTCGGCCAGGGTGTCCGTCATGGCGTTCAGGGCGTTCTCCACATGGCGCTGGCAGTTCTGGCAGGTCATGCCGTCCACACCCATGACCACACGGTGCAGGTAATGGCTTTTGTTGGTGTCGGCGGCCTTGACCTTCCTGGCGGGGGCGTCATGCTCACCGCAGCAGCCGCCGCCATGGTTCAGGTGATGTACATAGTTGTAGATGCCGTAGACAACAGCCACGACCAGGATCAAAACAATAATAACGTTTGCCATATGATAACCTCCAGGTTAGTGTTTTCTAATCGAACTTAGGATATACTAACTTTGCGAGATTGTCAAGTAGGAACTTTTTGGATGCTGCAAGCAAAGGCTTCCCCCTTGGGAAAAGCTGCCCGCGAAGCGGGCTGATGAGGGGCGGCCTTGCCAGACCTCTCTTTGAAGGAAGATATTGCGGGTAAGCCGAGGGCCAGACATACCCGGCCCCTACATGGGCGGCGTTATTGCCTATGAACGGGTTGCTATGGCAAATGCGCCCCTCATCCGGCCTTCGGCCACCTTCTCCCAGGGGAGAAGGCTTTACATAAAAAAGAAGAGGGGCATTGCTGCCCCTCCCAGGTATGATGGATATGGAGAATATCACGCGTTGGCAAGGGCGGTGCCCAAGGCTGCGCAGGCAGTCTCGGCGTCGCCGTCGGGGGCACCGTTGGCCATGACAGGCTCAACGACCATGCGGGCACCGGCAGCCTCGGCATCCTCGGCCCAGGTGCGAATCCACTCGCCGTCGCCCCAGCCGTAGGAGCCGAACAGGCCGACAGGCTTGCCGCTCAGGGAGCCGCGCAGATCCTGATACATCGGCTCAAACTCGCTCTCTTCCAGCTGCTCAGCGCCCATGGCGGGGCAGCCCAGCGCAAAGCCGGTGTAGTCGCCGGCGGAGGCAACATTGAACTCAGATGCGGTGAACTTGTCAACAGCTGCGCCGGCAGCGGCTGCTGCGTTGGCGACCAAATCAGCCATGGCCTCGGTGTTGCCTGTGCCGCTCCAATAGATAACTGCGATCTTGCTCATAGTAAACTACTCCTTTGTACATTCTTTATGGTGCATCGTCAGGCGGCCACAGTCAGCCGCCGGATCGGGGTGCCGTTGTAATAGCAGCGGGCGTAGATGCGCTCGCATTTTTTGTAGCGGTCAAACTCTGCCTGGGCGGCGGTGGGGTCGGTGTAGACCTTCCAGTAGCCGCAGGCCGTAAAGTTTTTGCCGCGATTCTCGATAAAACCGATGACATCCGCCAGCGGGTAGCCTAAGAAAACGCCGATCTCGTGCGGGAATTCCCCCTCGCAGCACAGCCGGTCGGCCAGCTGATTCAGCAGGGCGTCCGCAGTGCCGAGGGCGTACCCCTCCCCTGCCAGAAAGTCCAGCGTGCGGGGGTCTGCCAGCAGTCTTGCCACCCGCGCGGGGCGGTAAACATAGACCAGCACGGCCCCGGTACGCGGACACTGCTTGAGCACCCGCACCGTGACGCCGCGGGGCGCGAGCGCTGCGTGCCAGGCGGCGGCCATGTCGGCGGCATCCTGCCCGGGCGCGGGCTGGTAGCGGAAGAGGCTGGCGGGTTTGAGCCCGGCCAGCGTGGGGGCACACAGGGTCGCCAAATCGCAGGCGAAGCTGCGCGGGCTTGGGGTAACGCGGGTACGTTCTGCCATGAGACGGCTCCTTATCCTCTGCAATAGTTAGCTTATGCTAACCGAAGCTTCCATAAAACCGCACAGCACGGGGAGAGAACCGCACTGTGCGGGCTATGGTTCCTAAAGGGGGACTCACTACGGTTAGCTTTAACTAACGCTAACAATATAGCATGATATCCCACAGTTGTCAAGCGTTTTTTGCAAGGTTTTCCAGGTGCGTATTATGTAAACCCATTCAGCACCACCTTCAGTTCGGCCCAGATATCCTCCTGCTTGACGCTGTAATCCAGGCCGTCCGTGTGTGGGCGGCAATAAACCTGATACAAAATGCCATCCTGCGCAAAATAGGCGCTGGACTGCACATAGGGCATCGAGTTCGGGTTGCTGGTGCAGTGCGGAATCAGCGCAGTGTTGCCGTTTGCCATTGGGTAGCTTTCGCATTCCCAGGTCAGCCCGGCGCTCTTTTGGCGGTAGAGCTGGGCCACGGTCTCCGGCGCGGCGTCGCCCAGATAGACGACAGCCATCATTTCCACATCGTAGATGCCATGGCGTGCGCCGGTGCGCAGGTAGAGCTTGTCCGGCGTTTCACCGTGCCCAACGGGGATAAGCCCGGCCGGGTATTCCTGCGCTTTCGGCGTGTAGGGGCGGCCGTCGTATTCTTCGGGTATCTCGATCATGCCCGACGGATACAGCGAGACGGCGGCAAAATTGTTGGCTTCGGTATCCAGCAGCGCGTTCTGTGCCAGCGGCAGGTCGGTCGCAGCGGTCAGTTCGCCCCAACTGTCGTAGCCGCGCACTGCGCGGGAATAGCGGTTCATCTCGTCCTCATCAGGAAGGTGCAAAAATCCGTTGATGCCGCAGTGCATCGGCAACCAGCCGTCGGCGGAAACCTCGCCGTTGTGGTTTGCCGTCAGCCCCGCCAGTAAGTCACTATCCAGCGTAAAATACTGCCGCTCATACGTTATGGCATACCCGGTGTTCGCCTCGGGCGCGAAGGAGGGGCGCGGGTTCTCCCGCAGGTTCGTAAATCCTGCTGAGCCCGCCAGTACCCCGGCTGCAATCAACAGCGGCGCAGCCAGGCAGAGGGCGATACGCCGCCAGGGCCATGCCGGGCGGGCGTTGGGCAGAGCCTCGGCCACGGCGGGCCAGAGATCGACCTCGGCCGGGTGTAGGCCGTCAGTCAGCTTCGTGCGCAAAAATTCTTCATCGCGGTCATTCGTCATGGTGCTCCCCCTCTCTCAATCGTGAGGCCAGCTGCTTTTTGGCCCGGTGATAGCGTGTGCGCAGGTAGGCGGCGGGCCGCCCATGGATGCGTGCCAGCGCGGCATAGTCCAGGCCGTCCAGCACGCGCTCCAACACCAGCGCCCGGTCGAGTGGCGGCAGAGCGGCCAGCGCGGTACGCAGTTCGTCGCTGATGCCGGGGTCCTGTTCCCGCGGTTCCGGCGTTGGGTAGTTGGCCGCGCGGCGGGCTGCCCGCAGCATATCCAGCGCGGTGCGGTAGGCGATGCGGTAGAGCCACGCGCATTCGTTGTCGGTGCCGTCGCCCCGCAGGGTGCGGCGCTGCTGCCATGCCTTGATGAAGGTTTTCTGCACGGCGTCCTGGGCATCGGCTTCACACCCCAGCAGGCCGGTACAGTAGCGCAGCAGGGCGGCAGTGTGGGCATGTACGAGTTTTTCCAGGTCCTGTTCAGTCTGCATAGGCTCGACCTCCTTTCACCCTTATAACGCCGATGGAGGCGGAAATATATCAAAAAAAGAGCCCCGAAGGGCTCGAAAATTTTGGCGCTTTGGCTTCTCCCGAGGGAGAAGCTGTCCGCGAAGCGGACTAATGAGGGGCGCGTTTCCTTATGGGGCGACAAGGCAAAGCCGCCCCTCATCCGGCCTTCGGCCACCTTCCCCCAGGGGGGAAGGCTTCCCGCACTTTCTTGTAAACCCAATCCCCTGCCAGCGGCAAAGCCAGGCCAACCACAGTATACGCCAGCCACCAAAGGCCACCGGTGAAATAGGTGGGGAACGCGGCCAGCAGGTACGGCTCGCCGCCGGTGGCCAGCAGCCCAAGCCAGGTCACGAGTTTGAAGCTCAAGAAATGCAAAATGACAATGGGCATTGTGGCGCGGCCCAGGTAGGCCAGCACGGCGCTGAATTTTGGCCACGCCGCCGCCAGACACGCAGCCTGCCGCACCAGCACCCAGCCCGCCAGACTGGTGGCCAGCAGGAAGATCGGCCCTGGGTAGCCGTTGCCCGCCAGGCCAACGGAGCCAAACTGCCCCAGCACGGCCAGCAGCACAAACGCGGCAGCGGCCAGCCCGGCGCGGTGCAGCGGCTTAACGTCGCTGCGGGTGGTGCAGCGCAGCACGGTCCCCAGGTAGAACAGGCTGTAACAGCTGGCCGCAATGCCCAGCCCCCAGACATTCCACCCGGCCAGACCACAGCGCCAGCCCACCCAGAGCAGTACGCCGGAGACAAGCCCCTGGGCAATCAGTGTATCACCGCCGCGCAGCAGCTTCTGCAGAAAAAATTCCACGACAGCGTACAAAATCGAAATCTGGAACAGCGCCTGGATGAACCACAGCGCCCCGCCCAGCTGGGTGCCGCCGTCAAATACGCACCAGTGCGCCGTGCGGCCGATGACGTCTTTCAGCGTTGTGGGCGTGGTGACGATATTGCCGGGCAGCGCCAGAATGCGCTCATCCCCGGTTAAAATATTCAGGCGCAGGAACAGGTTGTTCAGCACCGTGAACGCCGTGTTGGCCAGCACAAAGGGCAGCCAGAGCGTGACCACCTTGCGCTTGGCAAAATGTACCAGCCCGCCCCGCAGGCTGAAAAGCCACCCGCTGAGCATAAAAAACAGTGCCATGTGGAAAAGATAGATAAAACCGGTGCCGGGAAAGCCTGAGTGCCCCAGCACCATAAGCACGATGCCGATGCCGCGCATACTATCTAATACAGGGTCGCGCTGCTTTGCCATAAGTACCAACCTCGCTTTTACAAAAATACCGCCCACGGTTGGGCGGCAAGGGTCACTGCGCGTTTTTAGCGCGGCATTTTGGGCAGATATACCGGATCGTCAGCGTGTAACCGCGTACCTCGGTGCCGATGGCGGACTCAATATCGCGGATCAGCCCCACCACCGGCAGGTCGGCCAGGTCGCCGCAGCTTTCGCACAGCAGGTGGCCGTGGGGGCTGGGGTTGGCGTCGTAGCGGTCGGGGCCGTCTGGCATTTCCAGGTGGCCGATCTCGCCGTCCAACTCCATAAGCTTTAGGTTGCGGTACACGGTGCCGCGGGCAATGTGCGGCATGGCCTGCCGCGCGTGGCTGAAAATTTCGTCAGCGGTCATATGCTCGGGGCATTTTTCACGCATAATGTCCAGTATCAGGGCGCGTTGGCGGGTCATGGGCAGACCTCCTTTAAGGATTTAAGATTAACTCCTATTCAGATGGTACACTATTTTGGATGATTTGTCAACGCTTTGGGCAAAATACACAAGAGTTGTTCCCGATATTTGACTTGACATACGCACTTCTTATGATATAATAGAAGAAAATTAAGAACAAATCCTAATTTAAAACGGAGGTATTCACTATGGAACTCAGAGGCAGCAAGACCGAGAAAAACCTGTGGGAGGCTTTCGCAGGGGAGAGCCAGGCCCGCAACAAGTACACCTACTTTGCATCCAAGGCAAAGAAGGAAGGCTACGAGCAGATCAGCGCCATCTTCACCGAGACCGCCAACAACGAGAAAGAGCACGCCAAAATTTGGTTCAAACTCCTGATGGAGAACGGCGAGATCCCCGACACGCTGACCTGCCTGAAGATGGCCGCCGCGGGCGAGAACGAGGAGCATACCTTGATGTACCCGCGCATGGCCGCCGAGGCGAAGGAGGAGGGCTTCAACCAGGTTGCAGCCCTGTTCACGATGGTTGCCGCCATCGAGAAGGACCACGAAGAGCGCTACAAGGCCCTGGCCGCCAACATCGAAGCTGGCAAGGTCTACGCCCGCGAGACCGAGCAGGTCTGGCAGTGCCGCAACTGCGGTTTCGTCTATATCGGCCAGCACGCGCCGGTCAAGTGCCCGGTCTGCGCCCATCCGCAGAGCTATTTTGAGCTGAAGAGCAGCAACTACTAAGAGAGCAGAAAAGAGAAGTGCGGTTTCCAACATGGGAAAGTGCTTCTCTTTTTCTATGGAAGGGCTTTTATGAGCGATACGGCTGGGAGTTTTTGTGCATGGTGCAGGGCGACGGTGAGGATGAGATGACCCGTATGTATATCCACCGATAAGCAAAACCGGGAAGCGTCAAAACGGCACTTCCCGGTTTTATTTTCAGCGTTCTTCCAACGGGACGTAGTCACGCGGCTGCATGATGCTCTGGTAGGCGGGGCGGATGATTTTGTCCATGTTGACCAGCTCCTCCATGCGGTGGGCGGACCAGCCGACGATACGCGCAATGGCAAAGATCGGCGTGTACAGTTCCACCGGGATGCCCAGCATGTCATACACAAAGCCGGAGTAGAAGTCCACGTTCGTCGAGACACCCTTATAAATATGGCGCTTCTCGGCAATGACCTGCGGGGCCAGCCGCTCGATCGTGTTGTAATACTCAAAGTCGCGGCTGCGGCCCTTGGCGTCGGCCAGCTGGTGGACAAAGCTCTTGAACACCACCGCGCGCGGGTCGCTCAGCGAGTAGACCGCATGGCCCATGCCGTAGATCAAGCCCTTCTGGTCGAACGCCTGGCGGTCCACAATGCGGCCCAGATAATCAGCCATGGCCTCCTCGTCCAGCGGGTCGGCGACGTGGGCGCGGATGTCGTCCATCATCTGCATGACCTTGATGTTCGCGCCGCCGTGCTTGGGGCCCTTCAGGCTGGAAAGCGCCGCCGCGATGACGGAGTAGGTGTCCGACCCGGACGAGGTGACGACGCGGGTCGTGAAGGTTGAGTTGTTGCCGCCGCCGTGCTCCATGTGCAGCAGCAGGGCAATGTCCAGCACGTGGGCCTCGAGGTCGGTGTACTTCTGGTCGGGGCGCAGCATCTTCAGCAGGTTTTCCGCCGTGGACAGGCTCGGGTCGGGGCGGTGGATGTACATGCTGCCGCCGCACTCATAGTAATTGTAGGCGTGGTAGCCGTAGACCGCCAGCATCGGGAAAACGCTGATGAGCTTGATGCACTGTTCCAGCTGGGTCTGCAGGTCGGTCTTGCCGATGTCGTCATCGTAGTTGGCCAGCGTCAGCACGCTGCGGGTCAGCGAGTTCATCAGGTCGTGACTGGGGGCCTTCATGATGACGTCGCGCACAAAGTTTGTCGGCAGGTCGCGGCATTTGGCAAGGCAGGCGGTGAAGTTCTCGAGCTGCTCTTTGTTCGGCAGGTCGCCGAGCAGCAGCAGATAGGCCGCGCCCTCAAACGCATAGCGCTTGCCGCGCAGACCGCGGATCAGGTCATAGACGTTGTAGCCGCGGTACCAGAGCTTGCCCTCGCAGGGAACCTTCTGGCCGTCGCGCTCCTCAAAGGCGTCGATGCGGGAAATGTTCGTGATGCCCGCCAGTACGCCCTTGCCGTTTTTGTCGCGTAGACCGCGCTTGATGTCGTATTGGGCAAACAGCGTGGGATCAATGCGGTTGTTGGTGACACATTCCTCGGTAAAAATGCGGGCTTCCTTTTCGATGGCTGCGTAATCGCTCATGGTTGATGGCCTCCCTTTTCTTTTTTGTCCGCGGTGGGTAAACAAATCGTAGCAGATGCAGGATTCTTTACAAATCGTATAAGAATAATTATACGGAAAATCGAACAATCTGTCAAATGGATAATTTGTGAACAAACCACACGGTAGGGGCCGGGCATGCCCGGCCCTCGGCGTAATGGAAAACGGACATTTACGGGATGGTTGAGGGCGGGGCATGCCCCGCCCCTACCGGGATACAAAAAAAGGAGAGGTCAACCCTCTCCCAATGCATCTCATTCCGCTACCAGCACCGTCACGCTCGTGGGGGCCAGCTCCAACGCATCACGGAAACGGGGGCCAAAGGGTGTTACCCCGGCGTGGACGCCGTCGCTGAGCTTGCGCCAGGTACCGGCGGGCAGGCTGGCCCACTGGCGGGTGCGCTCGGGGTTGTAGTAGACAGCCAGCTGACCCTTGGCAGCAGTGTCGTCATGCTCCGGCACAAAGCCGATGAGCCATCCCGGCAGCGCGAGCAGGAACGGCTCCGGCTCCCCTGCCGCGCCGCTCAGGCGCGGGTAGGCGCGGCGGATGGCCAGCATACCGCGGTAAAACGCCGTCAGCGCAGCAAACTCCGGGCGGTGGGCGCGGGCCCAGTCCAGCCGGTTTGTGCTGAGAGGGCCCTTGTAGCTGTTGTGGTCGCCATACTTGGTACGGCCCCATTCCTCGCCCGCCTGCATAAAGGGAAGCCCCTGACAGGTCAGGTAGATGCCTGCCGTCATGCGGTTCTGCGCCAGCATGTCGGCATCGGGCCAGTCATAATCCCCGCGGCGGGCCACGGCGGCCAACTTGTCCCACAGGGTATAGTTGTCGTGGGCGGAGACATACTGCACCACCTGCCTGGCGCGCCGTGGCCAAAAGCCGTGCGCACCATTGTGCCATGCACTGATCGAGTGGATGACATCATAGCCGTGCTGGGGCGCGCCGTTGACATAGCCGGCGTTGGCGGCATCAAAGACATTGCCCTTGATGCAATCGCGCGTATCATCACAGAAAAAGCCGATCCTGTCACTCAGCGCATCGAGTGCGCGCTTGTCGGCAGGGCGTGCGCCGCCCTCAATGTTCGTGCCGCCGCCCATCCAGGGTTCGCCGTACATCAGGATGCTCTCGCCGCCGGGCAGGCTGTCCAGCGCAGCGCGGATGGCGTTCATTGTGTCCACATCTTCCAGCGCCATCAAATCAAATCGGAAACCGTCAATGTGGTAGGTCGTGGCCCAGTACAGCACCGATTCCACGATGTATTTGCGCACCATCGGGCGCTCGCTGGCCAGGTCGCAGCCGCAGCCGGAACCGTTCGTCGTCATGCCGTTGGGCCAGCGGCGGTTCCAGTAGCCGGGCACGGTGCGCTCCAAGTTGCTCTCGCCGTGGTAGGTGTGGTTGTAGACAACATCCATCACGACGCCCAGCCCCGCGCGGTGCAGCGCGGCCACCATGGCGCGGCACTCCCGCACACGCACCTCTCCGTGGAAGGCGTCAGTGGCAAAGCTGCCCTCGGGCACGTTGTAGTTCAGCGGGTCATAGCCCCAGTTGTAGCCGCCGTCGGGGCGGGCCTCATCCACGGTGGCGTAGTCATAGATGGGCTGCAGCTGCACATGGCTGACGCCGAGATTTTTTAAATAGTTCAAGCAGGTTGGGTGTTCGCCGTCACCGTCCAGTGTCGTGTCATCGGGGGTGAAGCCCATGAATTTGCCGCGCCACGTCGGTTTTACGCCGCTGTGTTCGTCGGCGGAAAAATCGGCAACATGCACCTCCCACACGCTGCGGGCGTGGGCAGGGATATCGGGGCGGGTGTCCTGCTCCCACCCCTCCGGCACGGCCCTGGCAAGGTCCACGACCATGCCGCGCACGCCATTGGCCCCGGCGCTGCGGGCGTAGGGGTCCACGACCTCATGCATGCGGCCATCCGGGAAATAGATGCGGTAGATGTAGTAGACGCCGTGCAGATTGCCCGGCAGTGTGATAGCCCACACCCCGGCGTCGCCGCGGCGCATCTCGTGTACGCCCAGCGTTTTTGCGCCGGGTTCATCGTCGGTGCCGGTGGCAAACAGGCAGACCACGACCCCGCAGGCAGTGGGAGCCCACAGCTTGAAAGTGGTATCCTCCGCCGTTGGATTTGCGCCCAGGTCACTGCCGTGGTAATAGGGCAGTTCGCACGCCTGATGCCAGTTCATGGGTGATCGCTCCTTACAAATAATATAATTTATTGTAGCAGGTGGAGCGACACATTGCAAGGGAAACGTTTCAATTCCACCAAAAAACACCGCGCTGCCTTTTCAACAGCGCGGTGCAAAGCTTCATGCGGGGTTCAAATTCAGATTGCGTAACCCTTGGCCTTGATGACGTCCACGACCTGGGCAACGTACTTTTCGCAAGTCTCGTGCTCGGGAGCTTCGACCATCACGCGAACCAGCGGCTCGGTGCCGGACTCGCGGACCAGGATACGGCCGGTGTTGCCCAGGGCCTCGGCCACGGCCTTGACGGCCGCCTGGACGTCTGCGTCGCCCTGTGCAGCTTTTTTGTCGGTGACATGGACATTTTCCAGAACCTGCGGGTAAATCTTCAGCGGGGCGGCCAGCTCGCTCATTGGCTTCTTCTTCGCCAGCATGACCTCCATCATCTTCAGGCTCGTCAGGATGCCGTCACCAGTGCTGGCGTACTTGGAGAAGATGATGTGGCCGCTCTGCTCGCCGCCGATGCGGCAGCCGTTTTTCGCCATATACTCATACACATACTTGTCGCCCACGGCGGTCTTGGCGTAGTCGATGCCCTGCGCATCAAAAGCTTTGTACAGGCCGAAGTTGGACATAACGGTGGTGACGACCGTGTTGGTGATGAGCTTGCCGCGCTCCTTCATATAGCAGCCGTAGATGTACAGGATATGGTCGCCGGTGACGACGTTGCCCTTCTCATCCACGCAGAGGCAGCGGTCGGCGTCGCCGTCATAGGCAAAGCCGATGTCAAGGTGGTTCTCAACGACGAACTTCTGCAAGCCCTCAATGTGGGTGGAACCGGCGTTGAGATTGATATTCAGGCCGTTGGGCTTGTTGTTGATGACGTAAGTGTCCGCGCCGAGAGCGTCAAACACGCTCTTGGCAATGTTCCAGCTGGAGCCGTTGGCGCAGTCCAGGCCGACCTTGACACCGCGGAAGGAGTAGATGCCCAGGGAAATCAGGTAGCCCATGTAGCGGTTGCGGCCTGCCACATAGTCCACCGTGCAGCCAATCTTGTCGCGGCTGGCGAAAGGCAGCTCGGGCCAATCCTGGTCGAAAACGTGCAGATGCCCGTCGAGGTAAGCCTCAACCAGGAGCAGCGTTTCTTCGTCCATTTTCTCGCCGTAGCAGTCAATGAGCTTGATGCCGTTGTCATAGTAAGGGTTGTGGCTGGCGGAGATCATGATACCGCAGTCGAAGTCGTCTACACGGGCAATGTAGGCTACGCTGGGGGTGGTGGTGACGTGCAGCAAGTAGGCGTCCGCGCCGCTGGCGGTCAGGCCCGCGACGAGGCTGTACTCAAACATATAGGAGCTGCGGCGGGTATCCTTGCCGATGACGATGCGCGGGGCGGTCGCCTCGCCATTGCGCTGGCGCAGCATACCGTAATACCAGCCAAGGAAGCGGCCTACCTTGTAGGCGTGGTCGGCGGTCAAGTTGACACCGGCCTCGCCGCGGAAGCCGTCAGTACCGAAATATTTTCCCATTCTATTCACACGTTCCTTTCGGATTGTAGTTGGTGCATATTCAAAGGTAGTCTTATTATAGCACTTGTTGGCCGGTTTGTCTATTTTTTATTGGTCAGCATTTCCAGAAGCGCCGTGCAGCCGTCCAGAACATCCCGCCAGGTGGCCGCAAAATCCCCGGTGTACCAGGGGTCGGCCACGTCGCCGGGGCGGTCAGTGCAGTCCAGCAGGCGGTGGATTTTGCCCGCCGGGTCTCCGCCGCAGAGGCGGGTCATATTGCGGATGTTGGCACTGTCCATGCCGATGAGCAGGTCATATTTGTCATAGTCGGCCCGGGTCATCTGCCGCGCCGCATGCGCCCCGCAGGCAACGCCATGGGCCGCCAGCTCCCGCCGCGCCGGAGGGTAGACCGGGTTGCCGATCTCCTCGGTGCTGGTGGCAGCGGAATCAATGACAAATCGCTCCCCTGCCCCGGCCTTGGCGGCTAAATCTTTCATCACAAACTCCGCCATCGGACTGCGGCAGATGTTGCCGTGGCAAACGAATAGAATTTTGACCATAGCTGTAACATTCCTTCACATAAAACTATCAGTTTCAGGGGTGTAAAACATTGACAAATATCTTCTGTTTGATTATATTCTATATTGTACACGAAAACACATGAACTGCCTAGTCCTGCGTGAAAATTTGCGTGGGAGAACGGTTCGGCAAGGAGGCGGTCAATGGCATCACCGTATATCCCATGCAGGTGTCTGCCGTTGAGACGGCTGCTCTGCGCTGGATGCGCACGATGGCGGCGGCGACGGAATACGAATAAAGCATATTCTTCCCTTGCATTGAAAAATTGATTTATAACGAATGGAGATAGAGTACTATGGCAGAAGAAAAACGCAAACGCATTCTTTCGGGCATTCAGCCCACCGGCACGCCCACTCTGGGCAACTATATCGGCGCGGTGCGCAACTGGGCACTGCTGCAATCTGACTATGACTGCCTGTACATGGTGGCCGACCTGCACAGCCTGACCGTGCGCCAGGTGCCTGCCGACCTGCGCCGCCGCACCCGTGAGCTGGCCGCCCTGCTGCTGGCCGTGGGCATCGACCCGAAGGAGCACGTTCTGTTCGTGCAGAGCCATGTGCCGGCGCATACAGAGCTTTCCTGGGTGCTGGCCTGCAACACCCAGTTCGGCGAGCTGTCCCGCATGACCCAGTTCAAGGACAAGAGCGCCAAGCACCCCGACAACGTCAACGGCGGCCTGTTCACCTACCCTGTGCTGATGGCGGCGGATATCTTGATTTATAACGCAGACCTCGTTCCCGTGGGCCAGGACCAGACCCAGCACCTGGAGATTGCCCGCGATATCGCAGGCCGCTTCAACGGCATCTACGGCGACACTTTCACCCTGCCGGAGGGCTACGTCCCTGCCGCCGGCGCGAAAATCATGTCGCTGGCCGAACCGACTAAAAAGATGAGCAAGTCCGACACGAACGTCAACAGCTTCATCCTGATGACCGACGACAAGGACGCCATCGTGCGCAAGTTCAAGCGCGCCGTGACCGACTCCGACGGCGTTGTCCGCTTTGACCGTGAGACGAAGCCCGGCGTGTCCAACCTGATGTGCATTTACAGCACCTTTACCGGCAAGTCCAACGATGAGATCGCCGCCGAGTTTGAGGGCAAGGGCTATGGCGACTTCAAACTGGCTGTGGCCGAAGTCACCGCCGATGCGCTGGCCCCCGTGCAGGCCGAGTATGGCCGTATTCTGGCCGACAAAGCCTATGTGGATGAGGTGCTCAAGAGCGGCGCCGAGCGCGCCTCCCACCTGGCCAACCGCACCGTCAGCAAAGTTTACCGCAAAGTTGGCCTGCTGCAGCTGGATAAATGACGTTGTGACTTGACAAATCCCATTTAAACCTATATAATATCTAAGTTGGTGCGGCTCCCCAGTTGGTGCCGCACTACTTTTACTATCCATTTTACGTTAGGAGACACTGCTATGGCTAAAGAAGTTGTCGTTACCCGCGAGGGCTATAATAAACTGGAGCAGGAACTGGAAAACCTGCGCACCGTCAAACGTAAGGAAGTCGCTGACAAGATCAAGGTTGCCCGCGGCTACGGCGATTTGAGCGAGAATGCCGAGTACGACGCCGCCAAGGAGGAGCAGGCTTCTGTGGAGGCCCGCATCGCCGACCTGGAGGCCACCCTGAAGCTGGCCCGCATCATGGATGAGAGCGAGCTGTCCAACGACACGGCTTCCATCGGTATGCACGTCAAGATTCTGGCCGAGGGCGATGACCTGGAGGACGCCGAGGAATACGACCTGACCGGCTCCACCGAGGCGGATATGGACCTGAACCGCATCAGCGACGAGAGCCCGGTTGGCGCTGCCATGATCGGCTGCAAAGTCGGCGACAGCTTTAATGTCACCCTGCCCAACGGCAATATCATCACCTACAAGCTGCTGGAAGTTTCCCGTTCCAAGTAAGCATTTGAAATCAAAAAATCACGAAAGGACGATCTCACATGGAGCAGAATAAGCCCCAGACCGAGCAGGAAATCAGCCAGCAGGCCGCCGTGCGCCGCCAAAAGCTGGCTGACCTGTGCGAAGCCGGTCACAACCCCTTTGAAATCACAAAATATGCGCAGGATGCGTACTCGGCCGACCTCAAACAGGAGTTTGCCGACCTGCCCGCCGAAGCCGAGACCGGCAAGATCGTCTCTTTGGCCGGCCGCATGATGTCCAAGCGCGTCATGGGCAAGGCCAGCTTTGCCCATCTGCGCGACCAGAAGGGCGACATCCAGATTTTTGTCAAGCGCGACCTGCTGGGCGATGAGGCCTATGCCGCTTTCAAAAAGCTGGACATCGGTGATATCATCGGCGTCAAGGGCGAAGTGTTCCGCACCAAGATGGGCGAGATTTCCGTCCGCATCAGTGAGCTGACCCTGCTCTCCAAGAGCCTGCTTCCCCTGCCCGAGAAGTTCCACGGCCTGACCGACCGCGAGGCCCGCTACCGTCAGCGCTATGTTGACCTCATCGTCAACCCCGAGGTCAAGGACACCTTCGTCAAGCGCAGCCTGATTCTGAAGGAGATCCGTGCCTACCTGGACGAGAAGGGTTTCCTGGAGGTCGACACCCCCATCCTGACCCCGTTTGAGATCGGTGCGTCTGCCCGCCCCTTCTACACCCACCACAACACCCTGAACATGGACATGGTGCTGCGCATTGAGACCGAGTTGTACCTCAAGCGCCTGATCGTGGGTGGTATGGACCGCGTGTATGAGGTCGGCCGCATCTTCCGCAACGAGGGCATGGACCCGAAACATAACCCCGAGTTCACGACCATCGAGTTGTACCAGGCTTTCACCGACTTCCACGGTATGATGGATTTGGTAGAGGAAATGTACAAGCGCCTGGCCCTCAAGGTCTGCGGCAGCCTGGAAATCACCTACCAGGGCAAGCAGATCGACATGGGCCATTGGGAGCGACTGACCATGGTCGAGGCCGTCAAGAAGTATTCCGGCGTTGATTTCAACGACTGGAAGACTGATGAGGACGCTATCGCAGCCGCCAAGGAGCACCATGTGGAGCTGCCCGAAGTCCCGACCAAGGGGGCTATCCTGGCTGAGTTCTTCGACGCCTTTGTCGAGGACAAGCTCATCCAGCCTACGTTCATCTACGACTACCCCGTCGAGATCAGCCCGCTTGCCAAGCGCAAGCCCGACGACCCGGCGTTTACCGAGCGCTTCGAGTATTTTATCGACTGCACCGAGTACGGCAATGCGTTCAGCGAGCTGAACGACCCCATCGACCAGAAAGCCCGCTTCGAGCGCCAGGTCGCCGAGCGCAAGGCCATCGAGCCCGATTGCAAGGCGCAGGTCGACTATGACTACGTGACCGCCCTTGAGTACGGCCTGCCCCCCACAGGCGGTCTGGGCTTCGGCGTTGACCGCCTGGTCATGCTGCTGACGGACAGCGCGTCCATTCGTGATGTGCTGCTATTCCCCACGATGAAGCCGATTGACCAGTAAATTGTCAATTTAAACACAAAAAAGTCTGGGATTTCTTGATAATGCGAGAAATTTCAGACTTTTTCTTTTTGCAGGTTTCTAACTGAAATCATGCTATACGCCAATCTTACGCCAAACGATGTATAAACTTATGCAAGAGAAAAAGAGCGTTGTTCCCGTTTGGCATAAAATTCGAGCTAACGGGGTGTAGATGTAGGTTTACGGCCACTTGTATTAAGAGCAGGCTTTATTTTTAATAAAATTTACACCGTTTTCTGATGCCTTGGAAAGAGCTTTACACCGTCTGCAAAATTCTTCCTAAAGTGTTTCTATATGTTATGTCTTGCTCCTTCGTTCGCTTGGATGCCCCTTTAGGGTGCTTTCCGGCACGAAGGAGCTTTTTATTTTCGTGGCGGCGGAACAGCAGGCCGTCTATATTTTCGGGCGTATACTCTAAGCCGTTCTGGTTCAGCACACGAGCGCGGCGCGCCAGACACATACTTGCCAGCCCATAATCCTGCGTGATTACAAGGTCACCGGGGTGTACACGATTCACCAGCTCAAAGTCTACGCTGTCGGCACCTTTGTCAAAGGTCAACGTCTGCGCACCATTACGTTGGATTTGATGGGCTGTATCGCATAGAATCAGCATAGGTACTTTGTATTTTGCGGCTGTCTGAACGGTCAAATCCACCACCGGGCAGCCATCGGCATCTATTAGAATTGTCACGTTACTGTTTCCCTTCCATAACCCAAGCAAATGCTCTTGCCGTCCGTAGGTCGACATCTTTGAAGTGGCCGCCTGTGTTCCATTCCAGCGCGCTGTCTGTGTCGCGCCGGGTCAGGGCGGTGTGCAGGGCGCGGATGTTGTCGCCCACTGCCGCCATCGGCTGGTTTTTGGTATGTTCCTCGCGGTCACCAAGGCTGAGGTAAACACGCTGCGCTTGGATAGGGTGCGCCGCTTCATATTCTGCCCAGCCGGGAAACCACACGGACGGCGAAGCGGCGGCCACGCCATACAGCGCGTTCGTTTGTGTTGCCGCCCACAGTGCAAACAGTCCGGCCAGCGAGTAGCCGCCTAAAATAACCTTACAATCTTCCTTTATAGAATACTGTTGGCGAATGCCCGGCACAGTCTGCTCCAGCCATGCAAGCGTATTTCCTGCCCTGCCAACAAAACCCTGCTTGCCCCACACAGGCGGCGCAGGCCAGGGCGACAAATCGTCGTTCCAGTCTTCGACTTGGACAGCGGCCAGCAAAAATGGTTGTGTGGTTTGCCGATGTATGGCTTCAACTTCTCGTTTCATCCCTGCAAGGTCATGTTCATCCACCATTTGCAGCAGCAGGTATTCGGCGCTGGCAGTGCCGTAGATGCGGCAGGTTCTGTTTTGTATCTGCAATAATTGGTTATCCATAAAAATGACGATTCCTTTCCTTTGCATTATAATGCCTGTACACCAAAGAATCAAGATTGCGCCGGATGCCCTGCCTTGAAAGTTTTTTGCCGCACTTGCATTACATCTGCACAACATCCGCACAGTGATTGTATATACGTGTATAATCCCGTATGTTACAATTAGTATGTTCAAAATAGGGTTCAGCCAAAAAGGTTGGACATTTTCA
>OLQR01000700.1_pt1 | contig 23598 bp, 24 predicted proteins | sample 1671881 | NCBI WGS metagenome assembly OLQR01 (sample SAMEA3136623, study PRJEB25190) | human gut metagenome | biome: human gut; feature: human-associated habitat; material: faeces | place: Austria | collected 2013 | reverse complement strand
TCTGCCGCACCTCGCTCGCCGTATCGGCACTTAGAATTATGCGGTATTGCCTTAATTGGGTAGAAATAGAGGAAAGTAATAAAAATACAGGAGGATGAATCCTATGCAGATCTCCCAGATGTTCAAGCGCAAGCCTTGCGTGTTTTCCATCGAGTGCTTCCCCCCGAAGCAGACCGCCAACTTTGGTAAAATGAAGGACACCCTGCGCACCATGCGCACCCTTAACCCGGATTTTATCAGCGTTACTTACGGTGCAGGCGGCTCCACGGGCGGCGTTTCCACTGTGGAAGTGGCCGAATTCCTGAAAAACGACCTGAACGTAGAGCCACTGGCCCATATGATCTGCATGGGCAGCGATAAGGCAAAGGCCGCCCAGCTGCTGGACCAGCTGAATGCCGCCGGTGTGCGCAACGTGCTGACCCTGCGCGGCGACCGCACCCCCACCCGCCCCGAAAGCCCGGACTTTGCCCACGCAAGCGACCTGGCCCAGTTTGTGTGGCAGACCCAGCCGGAATTTGATATCCACGCTGCCTGCTACCCCGAAGGCCACCCCGAAGCCGCTACCCTGGCCCAGGATGTTGCCAACCTGCGCTTTAAGCAGGAGGCCGGTGCCACCCACCTGCTGACCCAGCTGTTCTTTGATAATATGCACTTTTATCGCTTTTTGAACCTGGCCCGCCGCGCAGGCATCACTTTGCCGGTGTCTGCCGGTGTTATGCCCATCGTTAAGCGCAGCCAGATCGAGCGCACGGTGGCACTTTCCAGCGCCAGCCTGCCTTCGGAGTTTACCCGCATGATCTCCCGCTACCAGGACGACCCCGAAAGCCTGTATGCTGCCGGTATTGACTATGCCGTGCAGCAGCTGCGAGATCTGATCGAGGGCGGCGCGGACGGTGTGCACCTGTATGCCATGAATGACGCCAAGGTTGCCGCTGCTGTGTATGAGGGCATCAAGGACCTGCTGTAATCGGCCTGTTGGCCCCATAGAGGGGGAGTGAAACGCTGTGCAATTAGCCTACCCGCAAAACGATACCCGCGCCGAAACCCTTCGCTACCTTGGGGCAGGGGGCTGGCAGCCGGATGCTGCATCCCAGGTGCTGCTGCAAAAAGCCGAGGACGCCCTGCGCGCCGCCGCCACCCCGCGCGGCGTGTGGAAACAGCTGCCGCTGACCGCCCTGCCGCTGCAGAACGCCGGGAATGATATTGCCCGCCACCTGCGCGGCTGCGATGCCATGGTGCTGATGGCCGTTACCCTTGGCAGCGGGGCTGATACCCTGATGCGCCGCCTGGAGCTGACGGATATTGCCCTGGCCGCTGTGGTGGATGCGATGGCTTCCGCTGTGATGGAAGAGCTGTGCAACGCGCTGGAAGCCGAGATCCGCACCAGCGTGCAGGCGCAGGGGCACTACCTGACGGGGCGTTTTTCCCCCGGCTATGGGGACTGCCCGCTGACTTTGCAGCAGCCGTTTGCCATTGCGCTGGATACCGTGCGCGGCCTTGGCATGGCGGTCACGCCGGAAAATCTGCTGACCCCGCGAAAAAGCGTAACAGCCATCCTTGGCGTGGCGGACCACCCGGTAACGGGGGCCCGCGCAGGGTGCGGGCACTGCCTGCTGCGCGAAAAGTGCGAATACAGAAAGAGGGGGACCACCTGTGAAAATTGAGGAAGTATTTGCCCGCCGCCGCTTTATTATGCTGGATGGCGCCATGGGCACCCAGCTGCAGCTGCGCGGCCTGACCACAGAACAAAAGCCGGAACTGGCCGCCTTTATCATGCCGGATGTGCTCACTGCCGTCCACCGGGACTATGCCCGCGCCGGGGCGGATATCCTGCTGGCAAACACCTTTGGCGCCAACCCTCGTAAATTGAAGGGAACCGGCTATACTGTGCAGCAGGTGATTGAAGCGTCCATCGCATGTGCCCGGATCGCCGCGCAGGAAACCGGTGCCCTGGTGGCACTGGATATCGGCCCCATCGGCGAGCTGCTGGCCCCGGCCGGTACCCTGCCGTTTGAGGATGCCTGCGCCCAGTTTGCTGAGATGGTGCGCGCCGGTGCCGCAGCCGGGGCAGACCTCGTCTTTCTGGAAACAATGACCGACCTGTATGAGCTGAAAGCCGCCATCCTGGCCGCAAAGGAAAACTGTGACCTGCCGGTGTTTACCTCTATGAGCTTTGAGGCCCGTAGCCGTACCTTTACCGGCTGCACAGTGGAAAGCTACGGCATTACCGCCGCCGGCCTTGGTGCGGACGCCGTGGGCATCAACTGCTCGCTGGGCCCCAAGGAAATCCTGCCCTTTGCTCAGCGGCTCTGCCGTGTGGTGCCCGCCGGTATGCCGGTGTTTGTCAAGCCCAATGCGGGCCTGCCGAACCTGGACGGCAGCTATGATATCACCCCGGCGGAGTTTGCCGCTGAGATGGCCGCCTACCTGCCCACCGGAATTTCCATGCTGGGCGGCTGCTGCGGCTCTGAGCCGGAATCCATCCGCCTGCTGAAAGAGCTGACCCAGGATAAAACCCCCGCTGCCAAAACCCCTATTGTGCGCAGCCGCCTGTGTACCCCCGTGCGCTGCGTGGAGGTAAACGGCATTACCGTGGTGGGCGAGCGCATCAACCCCACCGGCAAAAAGCGCTTGCAGCAGGCCCTGCGGGAGGGCGACAGCGCCTATGCCTGCGCCCAGGCCGTAGCCCAGGCCGAAGCCGGTGCCGAGCTGCTGGACGTGAACGCCGGTCTGCCGGATATTGACGAACCCGCCACGCTGGAAATGCTGGTGCGGGAGCTGCAATCCATCACCGACCTGCCATTGCAGCTGGATTCTTCCAACAAAGATGCTTTGGCCCGCGCGCTGCGCATTTATAACGGCAAGCCGATCGTCAACTCGGTCAACGGCGAGCAGAAGGTGCTGGACAGCATTCTGCCCCTGTGCAAAAAGTACGGCGCCGCCGTGGTTGGTCTGGCACTGGATGAACACGGCATTCCCAAAACGGCAGAGGGCCGCTTTGAGGTTGCCAAGCGCATTGTGGCCGCAACGGATGCTATCGGCATTCCCCGCGGGGATGTTTACATCGACTGCCTGACGCTGACGGTTTCTGCCGAGCAGAGCGCCGCTGCCGAAACCCTGAAAGCCATTACCATGTGCAAAAAGGAACTGGGCGTGCGCACCGTGCTGGGTGTTTCCAACATCAGCTTTGGTTTGCCCTGCCGCGGCTACATGAATACCACTTTCCTGACGTTGGCCATGCAGGCCGGGCTGGACCTTGCCATCATGAACCCCAACACGCCGGAAATGATGGCCGCCGTGCGCGCCTACCGTGTGCTGACCAGCCAGGACGAAAAGTGCAATGATTACGTTGCCGCCTATGCCAATGTGCAGGTGCAGACCTCCCAGGTGGCAAAAACTGATGCCGCCGCCCCGGCGGGCGGTGCAGCAGGGGCCGATGCTCTGTTTGAAGCCGTGCGCCGCGGCCTGAAAAACGAAGCCCGCGCCGCTGCAGAGGAAGCCCTGAAAACCCGCGAGCCTTTGCAGGTGGTGAACGAAACGCTGATCCCCGCGCTGGATGTGGTGGGCGATGCCTTTGAAAAAGGCTCCATCTTTTTGCCGCAGCTGCTGCAATCCGCCACGGCGACCCAGGCTGCTTTTGAAGTGATCAAAACCGCCATTGCCGCCAGCGGCAGCCAGGGTGAAAGCAAAGGCCGTATTGTGATCGCCACCGTAAAAGGTGACGTACACGATATTGGCAAAAACATTGTGCGCGTAATTTTGGAAAACTATGGCTATGACGTGCTGGATCTGGGCCGCGATGTGCCGCCGGAGCGCGTGGTGGAAGCCGTGCGCCAGACCGGTGCGCCGCTGGTGGGGCTTTCGGCCCTGATGACCACCACCGTGCCCAACATGCAGGCCACCATCGAAGCCCTGCACGCGGCCAACCTGCCCTGCAAGGTCATGGTGGGCGGCGCTGTGCTGACCAAGGCATACGCCGAACAGATCGGTGCCGATTTTTATGCCAAGGACGCCAAAGCCAGCGCCGATTACGCCAAACAGATTTTTGGCTGATTGAATCAAGTTTTGACTTTCACGTTTCAGCTGGTATTTTGCTATAAGGCAACACCGCACAATTCCCGCCTTACGGCTTAAGCACCGCTCCGACGGCTGCGGCACGGCATCTGCGTTGCCAAAATGCTCGATAAGACATCCAGTATTATCTGCGCTTTTGGCCTAGCAGCTGCCGCACCTCGCTCGCCGTATCGGCACTTAGAATTGTGCGGTATTGCCATAAGAAAAAATTAAATACGATAACGCAATAAAACAGCAGCACACCGTTTCCCGGAAAATAGGGAAGCCGGTGTGCTGCTGTTTCTATTTGGAAAGGGGGGAATGGCGAAATAGGAACGAAAAGAGTGTGAAAATAAGAAATGAGGAAATTGGAAAAATTGAAGAAAGAAGAAATCAAGAAGATAAAAGAGTGAGTTACGCCTTTTCTACCTCATAATTACTCCAGCTGTCTGCTGTGGCGGCGGCGCTGGTGTCCACGCTGGTTTGGTAATGGCAACGTTCTGCAGCAAAAAGGTGGATTCGGTGTTGGTGGTGTAAAACATGGATGTGCATGGCCCTAAAACGATGAAGAGGGAACTTTTTAATTGGATTTTTATTCAAATCTTTTTAACAAAAACTTTCTGCCCCAGCCCCCAACCGCTACTTGCAATTTGCCAAACGGTATAGTATAATACTTAAAGCGGACAGGGCTGTATATTGCGCTGTTTTGCATACGGATGTGGGCCCCGTGCGCAGGAGCCCTGTGAACCATGTCAGGCGGGGAACCGAGCAGCATTAAGCGGTGGTCTCCTGGTGCTGCGGTCAGTCCGCATTCGTATGCAAAGCAGCGCAGCCGCGGGGCACACCCCGCGCGGGCCTTGTCCCTTTTTCTATGCCGCAAAATATTTTACAGGGGGTGGTTGCATTGTACCGTGCGCTGTACCGCAAGTGGCGTCCGCGCAAGTTTGCGGATGTTGTTGGCCAGGAAGCCATCGTAACGGCCCTGCAAAACCAGATCGCCGCCAGGCGCATTGGCCATGCCTACCTGTTTACCGGCACCCGCGGCACCGGCAAAACCACCTGCGCCAAAATTTTTGCCAAAGCGGTCAACTGCCTGGATACCACCAGCCCGGACCCCTGCGGTGAATGTGCTGTCTGCAAAGGCATTGATGAGGGCACCATTCTGGATGTATCGGAAATTGATGCCGCCTCCAACAACAGCGTGGATGACATCCGTGACCTGCGCGATGAAACCGCCTATCTGCCTGCCGTGTGCAAGTATAAGGTATATATCATCGACGAGGTGCACATGCTGTCTACCTCGGCGTTCAATGCCCTGCTGAAAACCATGGAGGAACCGCCGGAGCATGTGATCTTTATCCTTGCCACAACGGAAGTGCAAAAGGTTCCGGCTACGATCCTCAGCCGCTGCCAGCGCTATGACTTCCAGCGCATTACGGCGGATAAAATTGCCGGTCGGCTGGAATATGTGGCCGGGCAGGAAAACATTGAGCTGGACCATAACGCCGCCGAGCTGATCGGCCGCCTGGCCGATGGCGCCATGCGTGATGCACTGTCTATCCTGGATACCTGCGCCGGTGTTTCCAACACTGTGGATGAAGCGCTGGTGCGCCGCATGGCGGGCGTGACGGACCGCAAATATCTGTTTGAGATCAGTGATGCCATTGCCGCGCGGGACGCTGTGAAAGCCTTGCAGGAGATTGCCGCTTTGCGCCAGCAAAGCGTGGATATGCGCCGCCTTTGTATGGAGCTGGCCGGGCATTACCGCAATTTGATGCTCAGCGCCCTGCCCGGCGGCACCGACCTGCTGACGGGAACTTCCCCCGAAGAGGAAGCTGCCTACGCTGCGCGGAAAGATTTCCCCCAGGCGGAAGCGGTACGCGCCGTCAATGCGTTTGGCGCCGCGCTGGAAAAGATGGCCCGCGGTACGGACCAGCGCATTGAGCTGGAACTGGCGGTTTTCTCGCTCACCCAGCCGGAAGCAGTGCCTGTTGCGCTGCCTGCCGCCGTGCCCGCCCATCCGGTGGTTACAGCAGCCAGTCCGGCCCCCTTTGCCGCCGCCCCGCAGCAGGTGCCCCCGGTGCAAATGGCATCGGCCCCCGTGCCGCCTGTGGCAGCCCAGCCGGTTCCGCCTACCGTGGAACAGCCGCCGTTTAGCGCACCCATAGCAGGGGAGACCCCGCCCTTTGAGCCGGAGCTTGCCCCCGCCGCCCCGGCGGTGCAGCAGCCCACCCCGGCTCAGCAGCCGGTGTACGCGGCGGATGTGCCCATCCCCAAACCGGTGCGCACCGTGGCCAAAGAGCCGCAGCTGTTCCCCCAGTGGCAGGCGGTGCTGGAGCTGATTGCGGAAAACGACCCCATGCTGAACTCTTACCTGCGCGGAACCCAGGCTTATTACGATGGCCGCCGCGTGCTGATCGAGTGCAGTGATGATTTTCGCGATTTTATGCGCCGCAGCAAAGAAACCAGCAAAAACATCAAACAATATATCTACCAGGTCACCCACATCAAATGCGGCATCGGCCCGTATGAAAAAACCGCTGCAGCTGTATCCAACGCCCCCGCGGCCGATGTGGAAGAGACCCTGCGCCAGATGAAAGACCTTGGCGTGGATGTAGTGGTAGAAGATAAATAATGTTGCTGTCAACCGCAGTGTTGCGGTGTGCCGCCCGGCGGCAGCGCCGGGTGATAACAATATGGATAATAAGGAGAATTACCTATGAAAGCAAGACTTCCCAAAGGCTATGGCCGCCCCGACCCGCAGGCAATGATGCGTCAGGTCCAGAAAATGCAGGATGAGATCCGCGCAAAGCAGGACGAGCTGGAAGCCCGTGAATACACCGGCACAGCCAGCGGCGAGATGGTTACCGTTACCATGACCGGTAAGCACGAAGTGACCGCCATCAAGATCAAGCCCGAAGCCGTAGACCCGGATGATCTGGAAATGCTGGAAGACCTGATCGCTGCAGCTGTCAACAGCGCGGTTGCTGCAGTGGATAAGGATTCTGACGAAGAAATGGCTAAAATGACCGGCGGCATGAATATCCCCGGCCTGGGCTGATCGGGGGCCGCTGCATGCAGAACGCCGAACCCCTTGAAAACCTTGCGGACCAGTTTGCCCGGTTCCCCGGCATTGGCCGCAAGGGTGCCGTGCGCATGGCCTATGAGGTAATGTCCATGAGCAATGAGCAGGCCATGGAGCTGGCCAAGGCGATTGAAAACGCCAAGGTCAAGCTGCACCGCTGCCGCCTTTGCCAGGATTATACCGCCAACGAGGTGTGCAGCATCTGCGCTTCCCCCAAACGGGACCGCTCCGTGATCTGCGTGGTGGAATCCCCGCGGGATGTAAAAGCCATTGAGCGCACCCATGAGTTCAACGGCCTGTACCATGTGCTGCATGGCCTGATTTCCCCCATGGACGGCATCGGCGCGGATCAGCTTTGCGTAAAGGAGCTGCTGGCCCGCCTGGACGGCACCGTAAAGGAAGTCATCATGGCCACCAGCCCTACGGTGGAAGGCGAGGCGACCGCCATGTACCTGGCCAAGCTCATCAAGCCCCTGGGCATCAAAACCACCCGCCTTGCCTATGGCTTGCCGGTTGGTTCCAGCCTGGAATACGCTGATGAAACCACTTTGTACCGCGCTATGGAAGGCCGCGGCGAAATGTGACGCCCGATTTGGCTTGACAAAACGATTTTACTGCGTTATACTGTATACCCCTTAGCGGAATGGACTTGCGTGCTGCAGGGGAAAACAGCTTTGAAAGGAGGTGCGCTTGATGGCACAGGAAAAGCCCGGCAAAAAGGTGATTGCCCAAAACCGTGAAGCGCACCACGAGTATTTTGTCATCGAAGCGCTGGAAACCGGCGTTGAACTGGTCGGCACCGAGGTCAAAAGCCTGCGTGCCGGCGGGGTCAACCTGAAGGATTCCTGGGCAGATATTGATGATGGTGAGATCATCCTGAAAGGCATGCACATCAGCCCATATGAGCAGGGGAATATCTTTAATAAAGATCCCCGCCGCCCCCGCCGCCTGCTGGCGCATAAAAGCGAGATTCGCCATTTGCAGCAGCAGATCAAACTGCAGGGGTACACACTGGTGCCGCTCCAACTGTATTTCAAGCAGGGGCGTGTAAAAGTGGAACTGGGCCTGTGCAAAGGCAAAAAGCTGTACGATAAGCGTGCTGATGCCGCCGCACGGGACGCCAAGCGCGATATTGACCGCGCAATCAAAACAAGAAGATAATTTTTTCGCGCACACACTTTTGTTTTCCCACGCTGTGTGGTTCTGCCGCATAGCGCTTATATGGGGCTGTAATGGTTTCGACGGGGAGAGAGAGGCGTGAGCAGCGGGCCGTGGCGGTGCACCACGATAAAAGTGCCAAACAAAATTAACTGACAACGATTATACTGTTGCCGTCGCTGCCTAATTAGGCACGACCGTCCTGCCTGTTTTAGTACCGCACAGGGTCAGGGCGTCGATTAGGTACTGAACGTGCACGGGCCTAAGCTTTGCCGCCTGTCATGAATTTATGAAGCTACCAATGTGTCAAGCGTGTGCACTCGCTCGCACTGCGGGAATTTTAATAAATGCACTGCGCCCGGAGATACTCTAACCGCTTTCTTTTCGGACACGGGTTCGACTCCCGTCAGCTCCACCAAAATAAAAGCACCCGCCGTACCCCGGCGGGTGTTTTTGTTTTGGTGTTCCGTGAGCTGCTGAGGAGTCGAACAGGGTGGCAGTACCGCAGTACCAGCCCGATGGCCGATGCGGAACGCGGATGCCGTGCGCTCGTCATCCTCGGTGGAATCACTCTCATTATACCAGTGGTTTGCCCGGTGCTTGAATGCCCTGCGAACAGCCCGCCTGCCCCTCATACAGGGCAGGCATAAAAAACACGGTGCGTGTGCATCGTGGTTTGGGTGTTCAGTTGTTGGATGTGGGCAGCTCGCCCAGGTTTTTCAGAATATCCCGGACGCAGCGGGCTTTGAATTCCTCCGGCGGAAGTTTTCCGTCGAACAATTCATCCTCCTCATCGTAAGCCGGGTCGGGAGGGTGCGCCCGCAAGAAGGCTTTCATCTCAGCGATCTCTTCCGGCGTAAAAGTTCGCGCCATACTGTTTTGCCTCCTTCAAAAGTTGCTGCATGATTTCCTGGAGTTCTTTCGGGTCTTTCGCTGCGGCCAGGCGGATCTCAGAATCGCGGAACAGGGCAAGCAGACCGCTCCGGTCAAACGGTGCCGTTTTCTCGATTGCATACACGGTCCCGTCATTGCCCACTGCCGTCAGCATCCGCATATTCTCCCGTAGGGCAAACCGGCGGATATCGGACGGCGAGAATGTCAAACCGCTAGGGTGGGTGTGCGCCGCTATGTAGGGCACGTCCTGGTCCGGGATGCGCACCCGCCCTTGCTGCCCGCTGATGATGATCTTACTCAGCGGCTGCATATCCAGCCCATAGCAGCAAGCCACTTCGGTTCCCACCGGGTGGGCGGCGGCTGCCTGCAAAAGCTCCCGATGCGCCCGGGCCAACGCCTGCTGTCCTGCCTCATCCAGCACGCGGCAAGTGAATGGCTGCACAGCCTCGATGGATTGCTCGGTAACGGGCAGGTAACCGCCCGTTATGTCATCAAGTATACCACGGTCCGCCTGTTCCCGCAACCGCCGGGCCGCATACGCCGCCCTTTTCTGTGCGTTGATGCGCTCCTTGTTGGCGGCGTAGTTCACCCGGCGCATTTTGCTGATGCCGCCGCTCGCCGCACGGTACTAGCCAAGCTGCTGTATGATGGCTTTCTCTCGGTCCGAAAGTTCCCATCTGACTGCCGCTGCGCGCTCGCACAAAAGCAGCCCGGACCCATTCGTAAAAATGGGCATAAAAATACCACGGTGCGCAGGCATCGTGGTTCAGCTCTCAATCCAAGAGTATTTTTCTTTCAGCATTTCGTGAATCTTGCGGACTTCCGGTGGTGCATCTTCACGAAGTACATAATTTCCGCTTTTGTCAAATGCGTACCACCCTGCAATGGATTGACTGAGTTTGCAGTCTTTATCAGACATCCGAATCATCATAAAAATATCTCACCTACCAGTTTTAGCAGAATAGAAGCTTTTACCGTGCCTTATCCTTTTGAAGCAATGCATCTGCAATCAGTTCATTTAAGGAGGATCCTTTCCTTGAACCGTTTGCAGCATTTTCACCAACGACCTTATCAACATATAGTGGGTCGGATGCCAACTGATTATGAACGTATTCCCGAAGGTCTGCTTCTATTTCCTGCTTAACAATAGCACCGCTTTTGCCTGATGTCAAGGCTTTGGTGCGGATGTAGTCCCAATGTTCTTTATAGAACGGGTAAAAGTTGTGGCGGCAGTTCCAGCCGCACAGGCCGGGGCCGGTGCCGTAACCGGTAGCGGTCTCAAAATCCTCGTACCGCTCACCGTCCTGCACCACAGCGCCGCCGCGATGGTAAACCCGGCCCTGCCACACCGCATGGGTGGGGCGGGCACCTTCGTGGGCGGTCACCTCCACAAACTCGCAGTCCATCTCTTCCATGCGGGCCAGCTGTAATATGCGGTCAAAAGCAGGCATAAAAATACCACGGTGCAGAATTTGCATGCGCTGAATACTCTGGGCGGTGATCTCCCTGTATCTCAGGCTGTTTCTTTTGGTGTAGTATTGTTTTTATCAGTTTGCAAGGCACTTGCCACCGCAGGCGTCTGTTTCCCGTTCTGCCATTTACAAAAATATTTTTGAAATAGGGCTTGCTTTTTCCATCTTATCCTGCTATAATAATCAAGCGCTGTTAAGGCAGAGGCACAAATGAATATGGGAGCTTTCCCGAGTGGCCAATGGGGACAGACTGTAAATCTGCTGCTTAATGCTTCGGTGGTTCGAATCCACCAGCTCCCACCAAAAAGCTGTGGCATAAATGTGTCACAGCTTTTTTTGTTGTATCGCTAAAAAATGACGAGCTCATCAGCCCCTTTTTTCAAATGTTTTTTACAGTGTTGTTCAACACATAAAGAGGAAAACCACAAATGTGCACTCAAGAATTAAAAATTGGCACAATTCCGGCTGTACTGTACGGCAAACCGGCCCCCAACATCTGGTTGTTCGTGCATGGCCAGGGCGGTAATAAAACGGAAGCCGCAGCATTTGCGGCGCTTGCCGCCCCAACCGGCTGGCAGGTGCTAGGCATTGACCTGCCGGAACATGGAGACCGCACGGGGGAAACTGACTTTACTCCCTGGCAGGTGGTGCCGGAGCTGCAAACGGTGCTGGCCTATCTGCAGCAGCACTGGCAGGTGGTTCGGCTGCGGGCCAACAGCATCGGGGCCTATTTTTCCATGCTGGCTTTTGCCGGGGCAACGATTGAAAAAGCGCTGTTTGTTTCGCCGATTGTGGATATGGAGCGGCTGATCTGTGATATGATGTAGTGGGCAAAAGTAACGCCGGAGCAGCTTTGCGAAAAAGGTGAGATCACCACAGAATTTGGGCAGACCCTTTCGTGGCGGTACCTGTGTTGGGTGCGCCAACACCCGCTGGATGGCTGGCAGATCCCCACAGCAATCCTGTACGCCGGGCAGGACACCATGACAAGCCGGGACACGGTGACGGCGTTCGCCCAAAAACACCATGCGGAACTGACGGTATATGAACCGGGCGAGCATTGGTTCCACACCCCGGCTCAGCTAAATGCCATGCAAACCTGGGAGCAGGCACACCGGTAAGAGCCGCTCAAGGCTTGAACCATGAGAAAGAGAGAGGAAAGACCATGGCCATTACAATGTTGGCGGGGTACCTGGTTATTATCAACGCGGCGGCGCTGCTGATGATGGCGGAGGACAAACGCCGAGCCAAGCGGCACCAGTGGCGCGTGCCGGAAGCCGCACTGTTTGGCGCAGCCCTGCTGGGCGGCAGCGCCGGGGCATGGGCGGGCATGTATCTGTTCCACCACAAAACCAAGCACTGGTATTTTGTGGTGGGTATGCCGCTGATTCTGGCCGCACAGCTGGCCGCTGGGGTGTGGCTGGCAGGGAACAGCGGCCTGGTTTGAACAATCGGAACGCTCTGCCGGAGCAATAACGGTGCCGCAGCACCGGGACCCCGGCAGAGCATTTGACTTTTTGGGTTAGCCATGATAAACTAATGGCGCCTGATCAAAACAAACAAGGCGTTTCCCAGAAAAAAATTGCGACGGTTCGGCAACGCACCGCCGTTTTTATGAATCAAATGTTAGTCAAATCTAACATTTGCTGACCAAGGAAGTGCAAAAAAGCTCAATGTCAAAACAAACCGATAACAAGCAATTCTGGCAGCGGTGGGCCAGCTGCTATGGCCCGCTGATGCAAAGCAGCGAGCCGCTGTATGCTGCCATTGCGCAGCAGATGCAGCCGCACCTGACGCCGGAAATGAACGTGCTGGAACTGGCCTGCGGGTCTGGCCAGCTCAGCTTCCGGCTTTCCCGCCTGGTGCGGGACTGGGAGGCTACGGATTTTTCGCCCAAAATGATCGCCCAGGCAAAGCTGAAACCCCGCGGGGCGGGGCTGCACTTTTCGGTGCAGGATGCCACCAGCCTGCCCTATGCGGACGAAACCTTTGATGCGGTGCTGATCGCCAACGCCCTGCACATTATGCCCCGGCCGGAAAAGGCTCTGGCAGAAATTTACCGGGTGCTCAAGCCCGGCGGCCAGCTGTTTGCCCCAACCTTTGTGCATGGCGAGGTACCCCGCACTCGGCTGCGCATGCTTGCCATGCGGTGCGCGGGGCTGCAAATCTATAACAGCTGGATGGTGCCGCAATACCTGGCATTTTTGCAGGCGGGCGGCTTTGCCGTGCAGGAACATGCCCTGCTGGGGGATACCTTGGCCCCGCTGTGCTATGCCCGCGCTGTGCCGGACAAAATGCGCGTGACACAGCGCTGAAGCAATCCACCCCAGAACAGAACGATATAATTAAAGGATGATACAAGCCCGAAATGCGTGAGCAGATCCGCACCGTTATGCGCTGGAGCGGCCCCCGCATGCTGTTCGTCCACCCCGTGCTGGCCGTCCGGCAGATGAAGGAAACGATGAAGGCGAAGAAGAGTTAGGAGTTAGCAAAACGCGCACAGCGCTGGATGAACCAGACGCTGTGCGCGTTTTTGTGTGGTGAAAGTCAAAAAAACGCTGTAGGGGGCGAATATGATTCACCCGCAAAGAAACGTGAAATTTTTGCCGCAAACCGAAAAATGGTTTGTAGGGGACGATGCTTGCATCGTCCCAAATGACGGGCTTTACCGGATATATTACCACATCATTCCCCGCTGTAAAGTATTCGGTAGGGAACGGTCTATCTCCGGTCTAAGAGCCGGGGCGTTGCCCCGGTTGGCCTCCGAAACGCGCCTGCGAGCGCAGTGACCGTTCCGTGGCCTAACCATATATGGCGTAAAGAAATTTTATAGCAAATCCCGATATGCGGCATAATTGCCTGCGATTACCCGATAAATATATATTCGTCCGGGACGTCGAGGACGCCGTCCCCTACAAGTTATGGAAAGAGCATTATGAATTTGTAGAGTGTGGTAAGGTGCAGGTCCGGCGTGGTCGGTTGACCACGCCCTACAGAATGGGGGAGACTAAGGTGAATACCAAAGGCAACACCGCACAATTCCCGCCTAACGGCTTAAGCACCGCTCCGGCGGCTGCGGCACGGCATCTGCGTTGCCAAAATACTCGATAATACACAAAGTATTATCTGCGCTTTTGGCTTAGCAGCTGCCGCACCTCGCTCGCCGTATCGGCACTTAGAATTATGCGGTATTGCCCAAAATCCCAAGCCCATCCCCCGGCGGCCAGGAGGCTGGCCGCCCTACAGCTTGCCTTCACACGAATATCTCCCCAAAACCAAAAGCCCGGTACAAGCCAAAAAACTTGTACCGGACTTTCTTTGCTATACGATCTAAAATGAGGTCAATATGATTAAAGTTTCTTCGGTTCCTTCTTTTCAAAGAAGGAATGAAGGAATAAAACAACCCCCGTAGAACCAATCAGATGCGCTCCAAAATGGCGTCACCCATGGCGGTGCAGCCAACCTTGGTGCAGCCGTCGGCCATCATGTCGGCGGTGCGCAGGCCGGCATCCAGCACGGCGTTCACGGCGCTTTCAATGGCGTCAGCCTCAGCGGCCATGCCAAAGCTGTAGCGCAGCATCATGGCGGCGGAAAGGATGCAGGCAATCGGGTTGACCACATCCTGCCCGGCAATGTCCGGGGCAGAACCATGGATGGGCTCGTACAGACCGCAGGTGGTGGCACCCAGGGAAGAGGACGGCACCATGCCAATGCTGCCGGTGATCTCGCTGGCTTCGTCGCTCAGAATATCGCCAAACATGTTCTCGGTCACAATCACGTCAAACTGGCTGGGGTTCTTGCAGATCTGCATGGCGCAGTTGTCCACAAACATCTCGCTGTACTCTACTTCGGGGTACTCGGCCTGCAGGCGATGCATCACGGCACGCCACAGGCGGCTGGTATCCAGCACGTTGGCTTTATCCACACAGGTCAGCTTTTTACGGCGCTTCATGGCAGTTTCAAAGCCAATGCGGCCAATGCGCTCGATCTCGTGCTCCGAGTAGGGCATGCTGTCAATCGCAACTTTTTCGCCGTTCTGCTCAATGGTTTTGTGCTCGCCAAAATACACGCCGCCAATCAGCTCACGCACCACAATAAAGTCGATGCCTTTGTCCACGATCTCTTTCTTCAGCGGGGAAGCATCCGCCAGCTGGGGCCAGATCCTGGCCGGGCGGTTGTTGGCGTACAGGCCCATCCCGGCGCGCAGGCGCAGCAGGCCTTTTTCCGGGCGCTTGTCACCGGCCATGCCCTCCCACTTGGGGCCGCCGACGGCGCCAAGCAGAACGGAATCCGAGGCCAGGCACTTGTCCAGCTCGCTCTGGGGCAGGGGATCGCCAAACTTGTCAATGGCTTCGCCGCCCATGTAAGCGCGGGTGTAGGTAAAGGTGTGGCCAAACTTTTCAGCAACTTTGTCCAGCACGCGCACTGCCTGGGTCACGATCTCCGGGCTGGAGCAGTCGCCATAAATCAGGGCAATGTTTTTCTGCATCTTACTTTCCCTCCTGGATGCTCTTCATCAGGCCGCCGGCCTTGATGATCTTCTGGATAAACGGCGGGAACGGCGCAGCCTGGAAGGTCTGGCCGGTGGTTTCATCAGTGATCACGCCGGTGTCAAAGTTGATGGCAACCACATCACCCTCGTTGATGGCCTCGCTGGCGGCGGGGCATTCCAGAATGGGCAGGCCGATGTTGATGGCGTTGCGGTAAAAGATACGGGCAAAGCTCTTGGCAATCACGCAGTCAATGCCGGCGGCCTTGATGGCAACGGGGGCATGCTCGCGGGAAGAACCGCAGCCGAAGTTTTCGCCGCCAACCATAATGTCACCGGCCTTTACGCGGGTCACAAAGGTCTTGTCAATGTCCTCCATGCAGTGGGCGGCCAGCTCGGCGGGGCTCTGAGTGTTCAGGTAACGGGCGGGAATGATCACATCGGTGTCAATGTTGTCACCGTACTTAAAAACAGGTCCTTTTGCGTTCATGCTTCTACCTCCCTGGGGTCAGTGATGTGGCCGGTCAGTGCGCTGGCGGCGGCGGTGGCGGGGCTTGCCAGATAAATTTCAGAGGTAACGTGCCCCATGCGGCCGACAAAGTTGCGGTTGGTGGTGGAAACGCAGCGCTCGTACTCGGCCAGAATACCCATGTAGCCGCCCAGGCAGGGGCCGCAGGTGGGGGTGGAAACAATGCAGCCGGCATCAATAAACGCTTCGGTGTAGCCGCGCAGGATGCACTCTTTGTAAACAGCCATCGTGGCGGGAATGATGATGCCGCGCACACCCTTGGCAATGTGCTTGCCTTTCAGCACGTTGTAAGCGGCTTCCATATCCTCAATGCGGCCGTTGGTGCAGGAACCGATCACTACTTGGTCAATCTTGATGTCGGCACCCTCCTTGGCAAGGTGGGTGTTCTCCGGCAGGTGGGGGTAGCTGACGGTAGGCTCCAGGTTATCCAAATCGATCACCACGGTGCGTTCATATTCGGCATCGGGGTCGGCTTCGTATTTGGTCCAGGGACGCTGGCTGCGGCCCTTCAGGTATGCTTCGCAGGCTTCGTCCACCGGGAAGATGCCGTTTTTGGCACCGGCTTCAATGGCCATGTTGCAGATGCACAGGCGGTCCTCCATGGTCAGGCTCTTAACGCCCTCGCCCACAAATTCCAGGCTCTTGTACAGCGCGCCGGAAACGCCGATCTCGCCGATCAGGTGCAGGATCACGTCCTTGCCGCACACAGGGGCGTGGATGGCACCTTTCAGCTCAACCTTGATGGCGGCAGGCACCTTGAACCATGCCATGCCGGTTGCCATACCGGCGGCCATATCGGTGGAGCCAACGCCGGTGGAAAACGCGCCCACCGCACCGTACGTGCAGGTGTGGCTGTCGGCACCAATGATGCAGTCACCGGCGGTCACAATGCCCTTTTCGGGCAGCAGGGCATGTTCAACACCCATCTGGCCGACATCATAAAAGTTGAGGATATCGTATTTGTTGGCAAACTCACGGCACTGCTTGGACTGCTGGGCACTCTTGATATCCTTGTTGGGCACAAAGTGGTCCAGCACAATGTTCACGCGGGTTTTATCAAACACCGAGTTGAACCCGGCTTTCTCGAACTCATTGATGGCAACCGGGGTGGTAATATCGTTGCCAAGCACAATGTCCAACTTGGCATTGATGAGCTGCCCGGCCGTTACCGAAGCTTCGCCGCAATGCGCAGCGAGGATCTTCTGTGTCATGGTCATTCCCATAGATTTCTGCTCCTTTTGCTCTGACGTATATCTTACGAATTAAAGAATAAGTAATAATGAATAAAGAATAATGGTGGTGGACCGCGGCGCACAAGCGCCGCTCAAAAAATGGGGCAAACAGGAACTCGAAGCCGGGCATTCTATCAGATATCGCACATCATATCCAAACCGTGCCGCAGGCACACCATCATTTTTAATTATTCTCTATTCTTTTTTATTTGCAACCTTACTGGTTATTGATTGCACTGACCAGCGCGCGGATACCGGCAACGATGATGTCGGTGTGGGTGCCGCAGCCCCAGGTCTCCTTGCCGGATGCCCATTTCAGGCCCACATAGCAGCAAGCGCGGGAGTCGGTATCGTTGTCCAGTGCGTGCTCGCTGTAATGCACCAGGGTGAAGTGCATGCCGGTGGTCTGCTCGATGGCGTTGGCCACAGCATCCAGACGGCCGTTGCCGACAGCATCGCAGGTAACGGGGGCGTTGCTGCCGTTAGCCACGGTAATATGGGCGGTAATGGTGGAATCCGGGTTCTGGGTAAAGTGTGCTTCCGGAACATTCAGCGGGGTCTTGTTGTTCAGGTAAGCGCGCTCGAACACATACAGCACTTCCTGGACGCTCAGCTCTTTGTGCTCGTGGTCGGATACATCCTTTACGCGGTAGCCAAGGTCTTCCCGCATGCGCGGCGGGGGATTGTAGCCGTAATTCTGCTGCAGCAGGAAGCCGATACCGCCCTTGCCGCTCTGGCTGTTGATGCGGATGACGTCGGCATCGTAAGTGCGGCCAATGTCATGCGGGTCAATGGGGATGTACGGGCAGGTCCACTCGTGCAGGTTATGCTCCTTGCGCCAGGTCATGCCCTTGGCAATGGCGTCCTGGTGGCTGCCGCTGAACGCAGCAAACACCAGGGAACCGGCATACGGGCTGCGCTCGTACACATGCATGCGGGTCACGCGTTCATACGTTTCGCAGATGGCCGGCATGTTGCTGAAGTCGAGGTGCGGGTCCACGCCGTGGCTGTACATATTCATGGCCAGGGTGATGGCATCCACGTTGCCGGTGCGCTCGCCGTTGCCGAACAGGCAGCATTCAATGCGCTGGGCACCGGCCAGAACAGCCAGCTCGGCATCTGCCACGCCGCAGCCGCGGTCGTTGTGGGGGTGGGTGGACAGGATCACGCTGTCGCGGTACTTGAGGTGCTTGGAGCACCATTCAATCTGGTTGGCGTAAATGTGCGGCATGCTCATTTCCACCGTGACCGGCAGATTGATGATCATCGGGCGGTCCGGGGTGGGCTGCATCACATCCAATACGGCGTTGCAAACCTCAACGGCGTATTCCGGCTCGGTGCCGGTAAAGCTTTCGGGGCTGTATTCAAACAGGAAGTTGCCCTCGTATTCTTCGCTCAGCTTTTTAACCAGCTTTGCGCCGTCAACAGCGATTTGCTTGATCTCTTCCTTGCTCTTTTTGAACACCTGCTCGCGCTGGGCAACGCTGGTGGAGTTATAAAAGTGGATGATGGCGCGCGGCGCACCCTTAACGGCCTCAAATGTTTTACGGATGATATGGTCACGGCACTGGGTCAGCACCTGAACAGTGACGTCGTTCGGGATGCGGTTGCCATCGATCAAGGCGCGCAGGAAGTCGTACTCGGTCTCGGACGCTGCCGGGAAGCCGACCTCAATCTCCTTAAAGCCGATCCTGATGAGCATATCATAAAATTCAAGCTTTTCTTCCAGATTCATGGGAACGATCAAGCTCTGGTTGCCATCGCGCAGGTCTACGCTGCACCAGGCAGGAGCCTTTTCGATATGGTCTTTCTGGGGCCATTCATAGACATGGCCGGGCTCAACCGGCGGGGGATAATAACCTACATGATACTTTGTTGCGTCCATCATTTTTATTGCCTCCATCAAAGTTTGTCTGCCCCTGAAAACCGGACAAAATAAAAATCCCGTCTCTCAAAGGCGTTTTTACCTTTGAGAGACGGGATGTAAATTTTACAAATACCCGCGGTACCACTCTCATTGCCGCCAGGGGGCGGCCGCTCTGCACGATCGGCTGTTTTATAGAAAGCAAACAGTGAATCGCTCCTGCAAGATAACGGTCAGGTTCCGGCTGCACCTAACGCAAAGCGCTCAGCGCAGCTGCTCAGGGGCCAGTGACGCAAAACCTTCCGCACCGCCTTGCACCAACCGGCGGCTCTCTGAAGCTGAAAGGAGATTGCTTTTTCCCCATCATTGCATTTGTGAATTGATAACAATATGGATTCTAGCAGGTTTCACATTCTGTGTCAAGATGAATTTTTGGGATTTGAACAAAATGACGAGAATGGGGAAAACTTTTTGGGAAAAAGAGAAAAAGAAAAGTTAGGAGTTAGGAGTTGAAGGAGGCTGTTTGAATGAATAAAGAATAATGGTGGGGGACCGCGGCGCGGTGCGCCGCTCAGAAAATATGGGGTTTGAGGCTATTGGAAATGTGAGATGGAGGATGAAACAACCGGTAGGGCGTGGTCACCTGACCACGCCGAAACTTTGGGATATTTGAAAATCTGGAATCTATAATATGCCCTGCCCCACAGTAGGGGACGGCGTCCTCGACGTCCCGGGCGGGCCTTGCGGCAAATTTCATTATGGCATATATAGCTAGGCTCGGGAACGGTCCCGACCGTTCCCGACGAACCATTTTATAATGTGCAGCAAACACAAAAATGCTCTGTAGGGCGGGGTGACCTCACCCCGCCGCAGACGAACCCTGCTGCATTGTACACGGCAAATTCGCCTCAAGCTTGTAAATCATCTGTAGGGGACGATGCTCGCATCGTCCCGCAGGTACCTTGAACCAAACTGTACCTTACCCATCATAAAAACAAAAACGCAGCACACGCTCTCCCCAAATCCCGTGTGCTGCGAAAAAACATATTCTATTTATTGCCGCGCCGTGCTTAGATGGGTGGCCACCCACTTGATCAGCATATCCAGTGCCACCATGTTGCGGCCGCCTTCGGGCACGATCAAATCGGCTTTGCGTTTGCTGGGCTCCACAAACTGCTCGTGCATCGGCTTAACGGTGGTCAGGTACTGGTTCACCACGCTGTCCAGCGTGCGGCCGCGCTCCTTAACATCGCGTACAATGCGGCGCAGAATGCGCACATCGGCATCGGTATCCACAAACACTTTCATATCCATCATATCGCACAGCTCCTGGCTGGCAAAAATCAGGATGCCTTCCACAATGATGACCGGGGCCGGGTGTACCGTAATGGTCTTATCGCTGCGGTTGTGGATCGTGTAATCATATACCGGAACCTTCACGCTTTCGCCGCGGCGCAAAGCCTGCAGGTGCTGCACCAGCAGCTCGGTATCAAAGGAATCCGGGTGGTCATAGTTCAGCTTGCAGCGCTCTTCATACGGCAGCTCGTCATGCCGCTTATAGTAGCTGTCGTGGTTGAGCACGCTCACTTCATCCGCGCCAAAATGGTCCCGCAGGCGCTCCGTCAGGGTGGTTTTGCCGCTTCCGGTGCCGCCGGCAATGCCAATGATTATGCTTTTCATGTTTTCCTGCCTCGTTGTTCTTTATACTTCAAAACTGATTTCACGCCCGTGCGGATGGTAAGCACGGTACTTGACCCCCGCCATGTTGAACAGCCGCCGCGAAGCAATGCTGGCGTTGGTATCATGGTATTTATCCGAAAGATAGATGATTTCCCGGATGCCGCTCTGAATGATGGCCTTGGCGCACTCGTTGCAGGGGAACAGCGTCACATACACCCGCGAACCGCGCAGATCGCTGTGAGCACTGTTCAAAATGGCGTTCAGCTCCGCATGGCAGACGTACATGTATTTGGTTTCCAGCTCGTCACCTTCGCGGTCCCAGGGCATATCGTCATCATTGCAGCCGATGGGCATGCCGTTGTAGCCAAGGGAAAGGATCTTGTTTTCCGGGCTGACAATGCAGGCCCCTACCTGGCTGGAATCATCCTTGGAGCGCATGGCGGACAAAATAGCAATACCCATAAAGTATTCGTCCCAGCTGATGTAATCCTTGCGTTTCATGCTGTATACACAACCTTCCGGCAGGCATGGATCCCATGCCCTTATTTTTTGCTTCTATTATACCGTTGCGCGGGCTGTGGTGCAACCCCTAATCCGCATGGTTGTGCTGTGCGTGCAGGTATTTGCAGCGGGTGGCTTCGCCGCCGCGCAGGTGGCGTTGGGCTTTGTTATACAGCAGCACGGCGCGTACCTCCTGCCAAAGGCCGGGGGCCAGGTGCTGCAGGCGGCACTGGTCCTTCCACACGGTACTTTTGCTCACGCCGAACACCTGCGCTGCCGCCCGTACGGTAGCGCCGCTTTGCACCAGATACCGCCCAATCTGCACGGCGCGCTCTTCGGGGTCACCTTTCATAGAACATGCCCTCCCAACCGTTTTTTCAACGGTATGCGGCGCGCCGTCGGTTTATGCGGGCAGTGCTGGCGGGCCGGGCGCCGGCATGGTACAATACGTTCAGAACAAATATTTTTTTCAAATGCTGAAACACTTTGCCCTCCCGGTTCGTTATCCCAGTGTAAGGCCTTGCAAAAACAAACACAGGAGAATGCCCCCATGTGCAGCATCAAAATTATTATCGTGGATAAAAACTGGAGATAAAACCGGGCCGCGCCCCACGGCCTGACCCAAAGGAGAACCCATGCTGGAAGAACTGTTTTGCGCCCACCGTGCGGAGCTGACCGCCTATTGCCGCGGGCTGTGCCGCAGTGATGCGGCCGCGCAGGATATGGTGCAGGAAGTGTTCCTGCGCGCATGGCAGAATATTGGTACATTGCAGGACCTTGGCCCCAGCCAGCGCCGGGCCTGGCTGTACCGCACGGCGCGCAACTTGTTTGTGGATGCCATGCGCCGTACCGCGCGGGAAGCCGCCGCCCTGCCGGAGCTGGAGCCAGAACCGGAAACGCCGGATCCGGATTTTGCCGAAGCGGAAGCCCGCCGCCTGTTGGAATTGCTGACCCCGGCGGAGCAGGAGCTATTCCGCAAGCGCTACCTGGAAGGCTACACCGCAGCGGAACTGGGAAAAATGTACGGTTTGCCGCCTGCCACCGTGCGCACCCGGCTGGCCAAAGCCCGCCGATACTTAAGCCAATTATTGATGGAGGAATAAACGATGCCGAATAAACTACTGATTAAAGCAAACTTTTGCGACCTGCGTAACGTGAAAGAAGAAACCCTTGCCGCCTATGATGTCATTGAAGTGCGGGCCAATGTGGTGGTGCTGAACGACCGCGCAAAAGAGCTGATTGCTCGTTATCCCGTTACCTTAAAATGTGACCTGGCAACGGACAACCCGAATATTGCCCTGCGCAGTGTGAACGGCGTGGCGGAGGTCACCCCCTGCGATGTACCCGAAGCAGACACAGTGCTGACGGTGAACGGCGAACTGAAAATTGCTTCCGGCTCGGCCGAAGTGCTGGCGCGGTATCTGCAGATTACGGTAAACGGGCAGGTATACTGCCCGCGCAGCCTGAGCGGAAAGCTGGGCAATGTGGCAGTGAACGGGCAGATCATCACCTGGCCGGACGGTGCAGTGCAACTGAAAAACACCGCCGTGCTGGACAGCACTTTTGCCCTGCGGGCCAAACCGGCCCTGTACTGGGCGGCCCGCTGTGTTGTGATGCTGGACCCCGCGCTGGATGTCGCTGCCCTGGCAAAGCAGGGCGTGCGGTTCGATACGCCCAGGGCAATTTTGGCCCAAAGCCTTGCCACACAGGCCGCCCCGCTGTTTGAGGATGATACCGACCTGGAAATTGTGCCGGACGGAACAGCCTACCTCAAGGATGATGCCGAACTGACCGCCGCGCTGATCCGCCGCAAGGGCAACAAACTGTATGTGGACGGCAGGCTGACCCTGGCGGCGGAAAGCGCCGCCCTGCTGCCCCAGCTGGAATACTGCAAAGTGACCGGCACCGCCCTGGTGCCCGCCGCACAGGAGAAAGCATTTTCCGCCAGCTGTGTGCAGGCAGAGAAAGTTCAGACAGTGCGTGGCAGACTGTTGCAGGGCCAGGGCAGGGTACAGGTGGACTATTGGATGCTGGAGGCCCCGGACGGCCTTTGCGTAAAAGAGTGCGGCATGGTGGAGCTGACCCCGGAGCTGGAACCGGAACTGATTGCCGCAAAGCTGATGCTGTTGGAATGCGGCATGGTACAGTGCACCGCCGCACAAAAAGGTGCTGTGCAGCTGGTAGCCAAAGATGTGGGCGTTATCTCCGACGACAGCGGCAAGCCCACTGAGGACACGAATACTCACAAGGTAAGGGCAGACCGATATGTGATGTGAGGGAGCTGAACAATAAAAAACAATGAATAAAGAATAATGCTTGTGTGACGCCCACCGCGTCACATTTGAATCAGGCCAGTCACTCCAGCAAAAAGCGTTCCGGCCAGAGCAACCCGCCTATTTTATTTGTGCCGCCCGCAGCGGCGCACTGACATGATTCTTTATTCTCTATTCACTACTGTTTATCACGGGTAAGCACTTTTTTATACGCAAGTAATAACTTTGTTATATCCGGGGGTTTTCAGAACCGGGAAGATGCGGTATACTGGGCACAGAATACAAAACACGCGTGCTCTGGGGTGGACCTTAAGGCAGCACCGCATAATTCCCGCCTTACGGCTTAAGCACCGCTCCGGCGGCTGCGG